>Ga0070741_10003407_pt1 | contig 39605 bp, 25 predicted proteins | sample Coa_R1_4_FD_66440 | JGI IMG/M metagenome (GOLD analysis project Ga0070741, IMG submission 66440) | Surface soil microbial communities from Centralia Pennsylvania, which are recovering from an underground coalmine fire - Coalmine... | ecosystem: Environmental > Terrestrial > Soil > Unclassified ...
CATCACCTGTTGGAAGATGCGGCTATCTTCTACGCGCCTTCTCTCACGGTGCTGGCGGAAATGACGAAACGGCGAAGCGAGGGCGCCAATGAGCCCGCGCGATTGCTCGCATTGGGGAATCCAATGCTCAAAGACCCGGCACTTGTAGCCAGCCTGATCAAGCAGCGAGAGCATACGCTGGGAGACCATGTCCAAAGGAGCCGCCTTGAAGACCTGCCCAGTGCCGAGCATGAAGTCGCCGTTCTGGCCCAGCTTTATGGTGCCCAGCACAGCAGCGTTTATATTCGCAGCGCCGCCAGCGAGCAGGTTTTCAAGAACGAAGCGCCAAAATATGATGTGCTGCATCTGGCCAGCCACGGGGTCTTTGACAATACCAGTCCTATGTATTCGCATCTCGTGCTCTCTGACGGGGGAACGGGCGACGATGATGGCCTGCTGGAGGCATGGGAAGTCATCAATCTCAATCTCAAAGCCAGGCTTGTGGTGCTCTCGGCCTGCGAGACCGCGCGCGGCAAAGTCAGCGGCGGCGAAGGATTGATCGGCATGTCATGGGCCTTTTTCGTCGCAGGCAGCCCTTCTCTGGTTGCCAGCCAATGGAAAGTTGACTCTGCCAGTACGACGGAGCTGATGCTGCGCTTTCATCGCGGCCTTCAAGGAGTGCCTTCCACTCCAAAGGCCAGAGCATTGCAACAAGCCGCGCTGCAGGTGATGAAGAAGCCGGCATATCACCATCCTTATTACTGGGCGGGATTCGTGCTGATTGGCGATGCACGTTAGCTTTTACCGTTTTGAAAAATCCTGGTAGATCTGCTAAGGCCTCTGCCGAAGTTGCTGCACGCTGGCCAACAGTTCTTTGGCCACATCGGAATCAGGATTGGCTGCGAGCAGCGCCGTCAGCTCGCGAGTGGAATCATCAAGGGCGCCCGCCTGGGCATAGATGAGTCCCAGCAACAAATGCGAATCCGGGTGCTGGCTGCGGGTCTTTTCAAGTTGCTCCGCCTCCGCTTGCGACAACACCTGAAAACGCGCTTCGGGCGCGGGCGGCAGCGGGGCACGAACCAGCCGGCCTTTGATCTTGGCGGTAAGCTGCCAGGAGTAAATTTGGCCGCGGGGCAGGGCACGATTTGCCTGCCACTGGTTCTGCATCACGGGTGGGCTCTGAACGACTTTCCCATAGTGGGAATCGTAAATAGAAACAATATAAGAAGAAGCCTGCACCGTCGGCTGCCACTGGAAAACAGGCCTGTCGCTGGGTACCGCCGTTGCCAGCGGAGCGATCAATTGCAAGTTCGGCGGCGCGCCAGCAGAGCCCAGCAACGTTCCCTGCGGACTGGAAAGCAGCGCAAGCGCCGCCGGAGGCTCAACCCGTTTGCTCATGAGAGCATCTTTGATCTTTTTCTCATCGCTAGGTTCGAAGGATTGCGCGCTTATTAGCCGTCCAACGGAATCTAATCCGATGTAGGACCCGCTATCTTTAAGTTGCACTACCATGCTCGGTGATGGCTGGGGTTTCCCATGATAGAAGCGGTAGCCGAGAAAAATTGCCAGTAATATCATGGCGGCGGCGCCCGCCCACACCGGAACCATGAAAAAGGACCGGCGTCTGGTGGTAACTGTTGTTACCGGGGCCAGGGGAGGCTGTGCCAGGTCATGGCGAAATTCTCGGAGATCGCCGGCATCTTCTGAGCACTGCTGACAGTGCTCAAGATGAGCCATAACCTGTTGCCGATCCACTCTGCTCCAGTCATTTTCAGCGAAGGCGACCACTTCTTCGTGCGAAAGATGCCGGGATGCGGACGGATCGGAGGCGGTGAGAGCGCGCCAAAGCTCGGCGCTTCCGCCCGCAGTCTTGGCCAGAGATTGGGCAAGCGACTGGCGGCAGCCGGCACATCCGGCCAGGTGATCGTCCGCCGCGAGCAGTGCGGAGGGTGGCATTTGCCGCATCCGGTATTGTCTGAATTCCTCTTCCGTCAAGTGGCTCGATCTCATTGATTACCTATACCTTCATTGAAGACAAGCCCTGCCTTTTATTACCATCGGCGGCTAACTCTCGCCAATATTTCATCGCATACTCAGCTTGCGATCTTGCGCCGCAGCCGTTCCCGAGCTGATTTGCGCAGGTTGATGACCTGCTGCCGGGTTACGCCAAGCCGCCCGGCAATCATCTGATCGTCGAGAGGAAGCTGGTTCCACAGGGCGGCAAACTCCTCGGCGGGTATCTGCAGCACTTCCGCGATCTGCCGGATGCTGGCGATTCCCATCAGAGGAAAAAACACGATCGGAGAATCCCCTTCGCCGGAGCGCAGATTCAGCAGAAGCGCCGCGCGTTGCGAGACAGGGAGCTGGCCAATCTCGTCCCAAAGACGCTCAAGATCGCGGCGCTCGAGCAAATGAGATTCGGGATCAGGACCGAGCGAGCCATCCCGCCGCTCCGGGTCAATCTGCACAACGCGGTCAGTGACGCCCCAAAGCTTTGCCATCATGCTGATCAGTTCATCCAGCAAGATAGGGGCTCTTGCCGCATCGAATATGGCGGCCAGCATAGCAACCACTCCCTGCCGCGAGCGGTCATTCGAATTCGAAATCGCACTGAGTTCCTGCCAGCCCTCACGCGGTTTTGCTCTCTCAATGCCCTGCCAGGTCTTCAGGCCGCAAAGCCAGTCTTTGCCGGCGGCGACTGGACCTTCCCAGACGGCAAAGCCAGGTTCGGTGCTTAGAAGATAACGGAGTCTGGTTTTCAGGCGACGGCGCTGAGGATGCTTATGACGAAGATATTCGTCACAAGCGTGTTGGGCCGAGGCGGCAACATAGCCGGAAAAACTTTCAATGGGAATGGCATTTTCGCCCTCCCTGAGAGCGCGAAGACGGCGAAGCAACTCGACAATGACTTCTCCGCAGACATCTTCTCTGTCTTGAATTTCACTTGCGCTGTAAAAAACGAGCCTGCGTCTGACAATACCTTCGGTAATCGGGCGAGCTACTTCCACAAGCTCCTGCAGCAGCTTCTCAGCAGCGGGCGCATCATCGCAAGTCAGATAGTTCTTTAATATCGCATCCGGGATGAGGTCCCGTTGGTTGGTGCTCCGGCCCTGTTCCTGCTGCTGTGTCACAGACCCCTAAGTTTGCCAATCGGTGACTATCCTGTCCAGTGGAGTTTAAGCGAGCTACCTTGGTTCGCCACGAACAGGAGCATGTAAGGAATCATTCAGTGGAAAGCAAAATGCCAGACGTTGCCGAGGCTTCTACTCGGCGCCAATCGTGCTCTCAAGGTTGGCCCGAATCGCCATTGGGCGCATCGGGAGCATGGGGCGTCAACTTCCGGACGATAAATTCCTGAACGATATTGACGATGGCCGTCGAGCCAATCCTGATCAGCGCGTTTTCGAAGGTCAATGCTGCTCCGCGATCTGTCTTTGGATAGTAGAGATTTGAGATACCGCCCGATGCCAGGCTTCCGAAGATCCCCGAGTAATTGGGCTGCCACTGTTGGTTATCGCCTTTGGTGATCACCGAACGTGAGATGGCATACATAATTCGTGATCCCTTACTGCCGCTTCCCTTGTAGAAATAACGCGGATCCTGTTTCAACAGCGATGGCAGTATGGCGCCCCCGATGAACGTTCCTGTAACACTGTCGGCATAGGATGCGCCGAAGCGTTTGGCATAACCTTGTGCGCCTTGCCCATATCCACGAAGACGGCCATCGGCCTGCTGAATTCCGGCTACTGCTCCCGTCAGCGCGAAGTTGATTGGATCAACGGAGGTCCTCCAGGCAAGCTCGAATTTTTGTCTGGGGTTGAGAGGAACAGCATCGGGGATATAGCTCACGTAGAAGTTAGGAACAAAGCCGAGCACGCGCTGTTTTTCCTGAACCTTGATCTGTTCTTCCGCTATTTCGACCTGTGAACCCCCGACCTGCACCTCGGCGTGGACGAGGGGCACCAACGCGGCGCGCGGCGAAATGTAGACCTCCCCGGGATGCAAGCTTCCAGAAGTTGTTTGCGTTACGAAGCCTGCCGCCGCAATCCGGATCTGGAAGGCGCCGGGAGCGACATTGGCAAAAGAGAATTGCCCGTCGTTGCCTGACAGCACCTCTTGGTTTAGGGATTGATCGTTTGCTGATTGACCAGGCTGTAAAAGCGTTACCCGCGCCCCAACGACGACAGCCCCGGTTGCATCAACCACGGTTCCGCTGATGCGCGCCGCTGATTGCTGATCAGGCGGCGGCTGCTGGCCGGTGGGCTCGCCTGTCTGCGGCGCTTGTACCGCAGGGGATTGCTGCGCCTGAGCCAGAGATGAAAAGCAGCAAGACAGCACAGCGAGGCTGAGCCAGATTAAGCTTCCAGGGCCAAGGCCCGATCCCCGGGTATTTCGCCTGCGAAAATCCTTTTTTGCTGAATTCACAGTGTTGTTATTTTATCGCAAAACCCAAACCCCAAACTTGTGTGGCAAAGCGCGGCAAGCCCCAATTACTTCGTTTTTACTTGTAGCTTGTAGCTTGCAACTTGTAGCTGGTTTGGGCTGAAACTGGCAACCGGCAACTGCCAGCTGGCAACTGCTCCTAGGCTATCTTCCCGCAAAGGGTGTAATATGGGCATTACGACCCCCCTAATTTCACAGGCTATTAAGATTCGGATAACGCGTCTATATAGAACTCGCCATGACAAGCGAACCAGACTCGCAGGAAAGTGTGTACGATCTGCTTCCGGAGCAGGATGCTCCTGCCGAAGCGGTTGCGCCATCGCCAAAAACAGAGCCTCCAAAAACCGAGCGGCCGGCTGTGCAAGGCACGCTGCCGGCCATCCAAACCCCGAGCCTCTCTGAGGTCTACGCACAAGCTGGGGTCCGTATGCCGGCGCATGGGTTTTCAATCCTCAAGGTTGCCGAGATGCTGAACAGTGTGCACATTCGCGAGCTTACCCCCGACGCCAAGCGAGCGGCTGTCTTGCTGACGCTCGAAGCCAGCAACATACAAGTCAACGAGGTGACCGAAGACGCCGCCCGGCGCGAGCGCGTGCTGAATGATTACGAAGCACGCCAGCTCCAGATATTCCAGAATTACAAAAATGGAAAGGCGCAGCACAGCCAGGAAACCCAGGCCGAAATCGAGCGCCTGATCGAACAGCTCCGCCTGCTGCTTCAGGCCAATGAGAAAGAGATCACCAGCGAAAAAAATCGCCTGGACGAGTGGCGTGCGCGAAAACGCGAGGAAGAGCGCAAGATTCGCACCGCCGCGTCCTTATTTGCTCCAACCCTTGCCCAGCAGCCCGCGACTGACACCATCCCAATACCTCCCATGCCCCAACCCGATGCGCCGGCGGCAGCAGGGAATCGCACGCCGGCCGCAAGCCCCTCCAACGATAGTGCCGGAAAATCCCCAGCCCGCCCCTCTCTGTGGAAGCGATAGACAGGCAATCAAATCGGACGCTCTTGGTTCATCGTTCCCCTTTGCGCTGTCATCCTGAGCGCCCGTTTTTGGGCGCGAAGGACCCAGAGAATGTTTCATTGCACATGCCGCTTATCAGGCTTTCTCTCGAAGATCTTCCCGGTTCGCTTTTGCATTCGCAAAAATTAAACGACTTCCACATTTAACTTCTGGAGAGCAAAGCCGAAGGGTGGTTATCGTGCAAATGCGACCGATTCCGCCGAAACCTTACCCTTTTCGTGAATTCCGAGAACAGCATAGGTTTGGTTATCATCTTCTCTGAACACAATCGTCAGAGTTCTCAGGAGCCGGTCTAAATCGATTACCTTGCCGTAATTGAGCCCTAACCGTATGCTGTCACGGATCAAGTAATCAATCTTGTCAGCATCTAGCGGACCATCAATAAGACTATGCAGAATGCGATCTTTCAATTCGCCACTCATCTGACTTGGGTCGGCTTCGAGGATTGCTACAATCCTATCTGGAGAGATTTTCCAATCACTATTGATGATTTCCGCAAGTCCCAATGATTCATCCTTAAGAATACGAATTCCCAACCTTACGTGTGAGAATCCAGCCTCGTCAGCATCTTCCAAATCATGGGCTAACGGATACTGTCCGATGTCATGCAGCAACCCCGCAAGAAGTGCAGCCTTGAAGTCTTGTTCATCCATGATCTGTTTAAATAGTGGATTGAGCGAGTCGTTGTATAAGGCTAGGAGATAGCGGACAAGGACCGAAAAGGTGCCTAAGGAATGCTCTAAGCGGCTATGAGTAGCAGTTGGGTAAACAAGGTTCAGTAAACCAAGTTGACTTTCCTTCAAGGACTTGGACTCTGCATCCCATGCTGACTTTAGGTTTGAGTCTGCTTGATATATCTTCTCGAGCTCAGCCAGAAACTCGGATGTACTCAAGTGCTGCTCAACTATGTCAATGTCAACGCTCATGTGTGTATCCTTAGCAATACATTTTATCGGATGAGAGTAGGGCTGAAGCTCATCGGGCCGAAAGCAATGGCCACATAAGTCGTTCCCACTCCTCTGCCTCGTCTTGGATTTCACAATCCAAAACCGGGTCAAAGAGCTTCGCATTCATCGCGGATGGACTCAGCAGCAGCTTGCCGAAACCGTGGGGGGCTCGCGCCAGAGCATCAACTCCATCGAGCGCAACCGCTACCTGCCCAGCCTGTTGCTGGCACGCTGATCTTTGCGCGGGTTTTCGCTTGTCCAACGGACGAGATTTTTACCCTGAAGGTCGATCCGCGTTGATCCGCGTCCATCCGCGGCGAAAAGTCTTTGCGGTTGCTTTTTCTGAGTGCTGATTGCTGAGGGCTGACCGCTAATTGGTATCAAAACCTTGCTTCCTTAAAAACTCCAGCCCATCATTGGGTTGGACGTGTGTTTAACTTACGCATTCCAGAATGCGGCTTAGGCTTTTTACGGTTCTTTGACAATTCATTGCTAGCAGCACTCACTGAGGGGCCTCCACTGAGTAGCGCCGGCGTCCCGCCGCTTGTCGCGTGGGCATCTTGCCCACGCTTTCCTGGGTGCAGGATATTCCAAACTGGCACTGGATCTCCTGTCACTGGCACTACTCCGACACTACTCATGCCGCCGCGCATGTTATTGATTTTCCAGTCACTTAACGCAAAATTAACTACTTGAGGTAATGGGGGGGTGGGGGCACTACTCGTAAGCCTCCCGCCGGCTTGTCCGCGCTCCGAGGCAGGTGCTAAGCTCCGCACATGACCTCGGCGCCAGATGCGGCGGAACCAGATGCCACCGGTGACGCGCGGCAGCTTGGGCCACGCGACCGCGAGGCGTTTTATAAGGCGCAATCACGCAATCGCCACGCCACCTGGCGAATGTCTGCGTTGTGTTTTGTGGCGGCCCTTATTATGGGCATTCCGCTCACCCTGGTGCTCACGCCTTTGGTCTATGCCCTGACCCTGGCCACTGCCGAGGTGATTAACTACTTCTCTCCGCTCTCGCCGGAATTTTGGACGACCGTCAACGGCCTGGGCCATCTGGCCTACAGCGTTGCCGATTACTTCATCAACCACCGGGGAACATTGGACCCGCAAACATTGGGGGCAGGACTAGTGGTAATGCTGGCGCCGGGCATCGTGATCACTTTTGTGCTGTGGACAGGAGTGCTGGCGCTCTTCCGGCGCGGAGGCGTGGGCGGCACCCTGGCCAGCCTGAATGCCCGCGAGCCCAACCAGGCGGACCTCAAGGAGCTGCAGCTCCACGACGTGGTGCAAGAGATGGCCATCGCCGCCGGGCTGCCCGTGCCCCGCGTGATGCTGGTGGATTCTGCCGGCGCCAACGCCGCCGCCTTCGGCACATCGCCGCAGGATGCGCGCCTGGTGGTCTCGCGCCGCCTGCTCGACGACCTGCAGCGCGACGAGCTGGAAGCTCTGCTGGCGCACCTGATCGGCTCCATCGGAAATGGCGATCTGCGCGTCGCCTTCACCGTGACCAGCGTCTTTGAGACCTGCGGCCTGCTGGTGACGCTGATCAATTCCCCTTTCGGGAAGCAGTCGCGGGGAACGCTGTGGCACATCCTGCGTTATGGCCTGATGCGCTCCTCGAGCGAGAGCGCCCGGTCTGCCGAAGCGGAAACGGTGGCTGTTTTGCTGACCGGATGCCTGGATATGGCAGACAGCGACATTGACCGCTTTGTCAACAATCCGAAGAAGTCGGCGTGGCGCAACTTCCTGTTCGTTGTCTTTCTGCCGATTATCTTCAGCAATATGACGATTGAGGTTACGCTGTGGTTCTTTTTTGCCGTCTTGCTGGGGCCATGCATGGCGTTGCTGTGGCGCACGCGCAGATACCTGGCCGATGCCAGCGCGGTGGCGCTGATGCGCAATCCAGACGCCCTGGCGCGCGCCCTGAAGCGCCTGAGCCAGGACGCGACCGATATTCCCGGAGGCGCATGGGCGTCGCATTTGTTTGTGGTGAGTCCCAAAGGTGACAGCAGCCTCAATGCCTCAAGATCGGGCGGGCAAGGGATGCAGGCAGCCGCCCGCGCCTGGGCTCAAAGCGCCGGCGGCAATTTCGGAGACGCCGGCGCAACTGCCAGCGCCTCATCGCCGGCGGCATCCTCTCCCGATGATTACAAGAATCTGCGGGCAGAAATGAATGCCGCCCGCCTTGCGGCCATGAGCGGCGACGTCCAGGCTATTGAGCGTCTGGCGGCTTTCGCGCGCGCCATGGGAGCCGCCAGGGGCATACCGGTTCCTGCGAACATGCCCGTCGCCGCCGATATTGCGGCTGCATGCCGAGGCGACAAAACCGCCATGGCCCGATTGCAGGCGCTCGGCGGCGAACCCCGGCAAAATGAAGCCAAGCGGGGCTCAACCGGACTGCAGGCGCAAAGCTCTTTGTCGTTCCATCCTTCGCTGAAGCGGCGGCTCAGGCGATTGGAGCGCATGGGAGCGCACTACAGCCCCGAGGCTCACGGCAAAAAATCGAAAGCCACGGTCGTTGTAATGGGCGTCCTTTGGCTGATCATTGGGCCGTTGTTGCTGGCAGCAGCAGGGATGATGCTGATGGTGATCGCCATGCTGGTTATGCTGAACATTATGTTTGTCGCAATATGGCTGGCCGTGATCCATGGAATTTTTGTCTTACTAGGGCATGGACACGCCTGATCCAGAAGCATTCAGCCCAATCGAGAGAATTCAAAGAGTGCACGATTAGATGGCAGATTTAAAAAGATCTTTTGCCTGGGAGCGCGAACTTGATAACACCCAAAAACACGGAGGCCGCCTGAGATGATTTTTATATTGCTGGCCGCCTCTATCTTGTTTTTATTCTTCGTCGCGGCCATCTACAACCGCCTGGTACGGTTGCGCAACCGGGTGCAGAATGCCTGGTCAGATATTGACATTCAGCTTAAGCGGCGCCACGACCTGGTTCCCAATCTGGTAGAAGCGGTGCGCGGCTACATGGATCATGAGCGCGGGACCCTGGAAGAAGTCACGCGCGCCCGCTCGCAGGCCATGGCATCGGGTCCCGACTTGGCCGCGCGCATTCCCGCCGAGATGCTGCTGAGCGGGGCCATCGGCAATCTTTTTATGCGCGCCGAAAACTATCCAAATTTGCGGGCGGCGCAGAACTTCCAGCTCCTGCAGGAACAGATCACCTCAACCGAGAACCGCATCGCTTATGCGCGCCAGTTCTATAACGAATCAGTACGGCAGTTCAACACGGTTCAGGCAACATTCCCGCAGAACCTGCTGGCCGGGGCCTTCGGTTTTTCGCCGGCAACACTGTTCGCTGCGGAAACAACTGAACGGGCTGTGCCGCAGGCGTAGAACGGCTCCTGCCCGGCAATCAGGCAGCACGCCGGTGCTGACGGGCTACCTTAGCGGCCTGCTTGCCCAGGGCGGTTCGAGTCTGTTTCGGCAAATGCGCAATCGTCTTCTTCCTTTTGGCGGCTGCGGCTGCCTTTTTAATATTGCGGCGGGCAGCGGTACGTTGTTTTTCTGAGGCCATGTTTTCTCCTTTCAGTGACGTTTGAAAAATTGCACCGCCCGTTCGTGCTGCTTCGCCTGTGCCAGAGAGCGGAAGGTGCCAAGGTTGCGCCGCTTACCAGTCTGCGGATTCTTTTTGCGGGAATACAACCGATACTCGCCTGATTTCAGTTTGCGGATCATATATTTAACGATGATGCAATTCATCCCCGGATTGCTGCCAACGATTCGTTGCAACTCCAGCTCTATCGAGCTCAGCGGGAACTGCTGTTCCGATGGCGTAGAATGTTGCAACCATGGCTTCTCCGATTGGCGACAGTCCGCTGGCGATTCTTACCTTCATTGCGGCCCCGGCGGTATTTACCAATGCGGCGTCTGTGCTGTCGCTGGGAACCGGGAACCGGCTGGCGCGGGTGATTGATCGTACCCGGCAGCTTGCGGTCGAGCTGCGCAAAGATTGCAGCGACAATCCGCTGAACCAGATGTACCTGCGCCAGTTGGCCCGGCTGGACCGGCGGGCCGACAGGCTGGTGCGTGGAATGACTTGCTTTTATACCGCCGTGGGCGCGTTTGCCGCTGCCAGCACGGTTGCGGTATTTGGCGCAAGTCTGGCTTTTACAAGATTCGGCTTTCCCTTCCAGATTGTCGCCTTCTTCAGCCTGGGAGCCGGTGTTATCGGGTTTATCGGGCTGGCTTCGGGCGCCGTCTTATTGGTCCAGGAGACCAGGCTGGCGCTCATCACCCTTCGGGAAGAAGAGAAGATTATCCAGGAGCAGTTGCCGCCGAGCCTGCGCGACCCTCGCGACGCAGCGAGTGCAACCGTATCGCCGGAAAGCTGATGGCATGAAAACGAATACATTTCCCCACAGGGCAAATCATGTCCGAATCCGGCAAAAACAATTCTGGGTATTCCTTCGCCAGAAGTGCTACTCTTACCGCCGCTTGGATTCGCGTTTCGAATGATCCATATAGAAAATTCTTCTACTCCGGTTTATGGAGGGAAGAGAATTCATGGGATGAGTCGAGTCTCCAGGGTGGGATGAAAGAAACCGCGAAATAGATTCTAAGATTCAGCGGACACACCTTTATATTGAGACGCGTCCCAGGTCCCGGGATCAGCCGTAAGCGGAAGCAGACAGGAAAGAACTCCCTTCGGCGAAAAGAAACGCGAACAGCAATGCCTTTAGGAGGGCACCCATGTCTCGCGTAAACTTCCGCAGCATATCCATCTCTGTTTTCATGGTTCTTCTTTTAACCCAAATTCCAGCAACAGCCCAGATGACGATCGTTGGCCGAATTTCAGGCACGGTCCTCGATAGCGCCAACGCAGCAATCTCAGGCGCGACCGTGACTGTGACCCAGGAATCCACAGGCCTTTCTCGCACCGTAACCACCGATGCCAGCGGGTTCTATGTTGCCACCAACCTGCCCGTAGGGAACTACCGCGTATCGGCCGAACATGCGGGGTTTGGCAAGGAGATAAAATCCGGCTATCGCCTGGATGCCGATGGCCGCGTCACCGTGGATTTTGCTTTGAAACCCGGCGCCGTCACCCAAAGCATAGAAGTCACAGCTTCGGGTGAGACGGTGAATACGGTTTCGGGAGAGATCTCGCGCGTGGTTGATACCAACCAGGTGCAAGACCTGGCGTTGAATGGCCGCAACTACATTCAACTTGTGTCGCTTGTCCCTGGCGTGGCGCTGATTGATGAAGACCAGATGGCCGTGACCACCAGCTTGAGCGCCGGCAACCAATCGGTGAACGGCACGCGCACCGACCAGAACCTGCTCACGGTAGATGGAGGGTTCGACCTGGACTCGGGCTCAAACGGCAGCCAGATCAACAATGTCGGCGTGGATTTTATCCAGGAGGTCAATATCAAGACCTCTAACTTCTCGGCCGAATATGGGCGCAACTCCGGGGGAGCGATCAACGTGGTGACGCGGAGTGGAGGCAACCAGTTTCATGGCGGGCTCTTTGAGTTTTTGCGCAACGACAAATTAGACGCAGCCAATTTCTTTTCGCCACTCGACAGCAATGGCAGGAAAATCAAGCAAAAACTTCGCTTCAACAACTTCGGGTGGAACCTGGGCGGCCCCATCTTCAAAAACAAACTCTATTTCTTTGCCGGTGAAGAGTGGAAGAGACTTCGCCAGACAGCATTGCCCACGCGCACCACGCTGCCGACAACAGCGGAATTGGCCGGCAATTTCTCTGGAATTTGTGCGTCCGGCTTCGCTGATAACGGCATTTGCAATGACAGGGACAAGAGCGGAAAAGTGATTAACCAGCTCTACTGCCCTGGCCACAACGGTACCGCCAGCTTTGCAATCAAGGGGAATCTCTTCTCCCAGGCGGCATGTCCGGGCGGCCCGCTGGCTTTTACTCCAGATGGCAGCGCTATCGCAGCACTGCTTTCCGCTATGGAGCAGCCGCAAGTTGGAGCTTCATTTATTAATCAGGCCATTCCCAACAATACGACTTTTCAACTCTCGAACCCTCTTAACTGGCGGGAAGACATCCTGCGCATTGATTATCACCTCACCTCGAAGCAGAGCATGTATCTGCGCTACCTGCACGACAACTATGACATCACGCTTCCCAACGGTTTCTCCTGCTCTTCGGTTCTGCCCACCTGCGCGGAAAACCGGCTTCGTCCCGGCAGCAGCTACCAGTTGGCGCACACCTGGCTTGTCACTCCTACCCTGGTCAATGAGGCAAACCTCAATGCTTCATGGAATGGACAGCGCATTCCGCCGGTGGGAACAGCGTGGCAGCGAAGCACCTATGGCTTTACCTTCCCCCAGATATTTGCCGGCGGCGGCGGACGCTTTCGTAACAGTATCCCCGATATTATTTTCAGTGGAACTTGCGGGACCAATTCAGGCTGCCCTTCGACGATCAAAGGCCAATCGCACTCTCTGCTTTCACCCACCACCGATATTGCCGCGACCGACACCCTCACCTGGAGCCATGGCGCTCATACTCTGAAAGGCGGAGTGGTGGTCATCCGCAATCGCAAGGACCAGAACGCACGCTCGCTCTATGCCGGCAGCGTTACCTTTAACACCGCAAACAGCAGTACGAATACGACAGGCAACGCCCTGGCGGATGCGCTGCTGGGGAATTTTCAGGATTACCAGGAAGCTTCCAGCGATCCTATAGGGCACTTCCGCTACACGCAGTATCATGCCTTTGTGACTGATAGCTGGAAGGTGCGGCGCAATCTGAGCCTGGAGTTGGGGCTGCGTTATCAATACGCCATCCCGACCTACACGCAAGGCAATAACTTCGCCAACTTCGATCCCAGCCTCTACAATTTCTCGCAGGCAGTAACTGTGCTCTCCAACGGCACGATTGATGCCACCAAGGGCGGCAATCCGCTCAACGGAATCATTCGCGCCGGTTCAGGTGTTCCCGCTGACCAGTTGACCAACGTGCCTAATGGCAACAGCCCGGCGGTACTGGCCGTTCCTGCAGGAGCCCCTCGCGGACTTTACCGGGCGCAAAGCGTATTCGCGCCGCGCTTTGGTTTTGCCTTCTCACCCTTCAATGATGACAAGACCTCCATTCGCGGCGGCTTTGGAATTTTCTATGACACCCCCGAAGGCAATATGGATTTCGACGAGCTCAGCAACCCGCCCTTCGCCACGACTGTGGATGTCCAGAACGGGAACCTTAGTAATCCCTCGGGAGGCAAGGCCGCGGCCGCAGCCCCAATCACGATCAGCGCCATCAGCACGCACCTGAAACTGGCATATACCATGAGCTATAGCCTGAGCATTCAGCACGAATTACCGCATGGCGTCTTTTTTGAAATGTCGTACGTAGGGGATGAAGGCAGGCACCTCGTCCGCAAGCCCGATATTAATCAGCCTAGCCTGGCTGCACTGTTGGCCAATGCCGCACTCCCGACTCCTCGCCCCGTGACCAATTCGTTCCGGCCGTTTCCGGGCTACGCCGCCATCAACATGTTCCAGAGCGATGCGACCTCGAACTACAACGCCTTCCAGGCGTATGTGACCAAGCGTAAGGGCAACATGATGTTCACCGGCAGCTACACCTGGTCGAAGTCGCTGACCAACGCCGGGGGCGGCACCGATGACGTGAGAGTCAGCGGCAACAACGACAATATCCAGGACTTCGTAGACAAGTTCCTGAATTATGGCCCAGCGCCATTTGACCGCCGCCACGTCTTTGTCGCCACCTATAGCTACAATTTCCCCTTCTTCCATGATCAGCAAGGCTTTGTTGGCAAAGCTCTGGGAGGATGGGAGTTTAGCGGCATTACCCGGGCACAGACCGGCGCTCCGTTTACCGTAACGGGAACTGCAAGCGGTTCCGCCCTCGGACGGCGGCGCGCCGATTATCTCGGTGGCGACATCAATATCAGCAATCACACTCCCAATCACTGGTTCAATACCGCCGCGTTTGCTGCCGCGCCCGATACCCGGCTGGGAAACAGCTTCCCTGGCGTGGTGCGCGGCCCCGGACTTTATACCTGGGACCTCTCATTGCGCAAACAGTTCAATATTCAGGAAAATTGGAGGTTGCGTTTCCAGACGGATTTCTTCAATGCCTTCAACCGGGCCAACTTCCGCTTTGATACACTCACCGCGCTGGTGGCCAACAACACTAACATCAATGATGGCAGCTTTGGGACAGTTACCAGTGCCGGGCCGGCGCGGAACATTCAGTTTGGTTTGAAGCTGACGTTCTAATCACAGATTGCAAGACAAGTAATAAACGGAGGGAAAAAGGGACGGCTGACACGCAAGCTGTCCTTTTTATTTTGGACGATAGAAGCTTGGGAAATAGTGTGAGGTCGCGTCGTGGGCTGGATTACCGCTAAACGTTTGAACGAGAAATGCGTGTGCTAGCCTGCCATGACCCTTACAGCATTAACTGAACTGTTCAAAAATTCATGCGCAGCATGAACTGGAGCTGGCGCGGTGTGCCGGTTCCTACCGGGCCTTTATTGACTGTCGAAAGGATAGCGCCGAAGCCGTTGGATTGAACTATGCCTGGAACGTTGGGTTGAACTGTGCCTGGACCGGCCGTCGTCACTACCGAGAAATCAGATTGAGGAGCGGCAAGCTGGGCGCGGTTGAAGAGGTTGAAGGCTTCGGCCCTGAATTCCAGCCCTATTCGCTCGCTCAGCACAAAGTGACGGGCAAGGCCTACGTCAGTTTGCCAGAGAGCCGGTCCGCGCAACAGGTTGCGGGGAGCGTTGCCGAAAGTTCCCGAAGCAGGAATAGAGAATGCGGCGGGGTTGATCCACTCGGTTTCGCTTTGACCGGTTGGAGGAATCAGCGAGACACCAGGCACGAGGTTGGGACGCTGGTTTTGGGTATTTCCATCGGGCACGGCGGCGCCAGAACGGCTGAGCGTGACGTTTACGGGAAGACCTGTGCGGCCAGCCAGGATTGAAGTCAGGTTCCAGGAGCCGAGGAGGGCACGGAGAATTCCAGGCTGGTTTAAATAGGTCCGGCCAGATCCGAATGGCAACTCGTAGACAAGATTTGCGTTGAATGTGTGCCTGGCGTCAAAATCTCCGCTGGCGCGCTCGCAGGCACGGCATTCGGGATTCTGCGGGAAGTCTGAGTCGCCGCCGCCGAGAGAGCCATCGTCAATTTCGTGCGACCACAAATAATTCAGAGAAAACAGCAGTCCATGCTTGAAGGAGCGTTGCAGCGAAGTCTGCAGGGCTTCAAAAGAGCTGTTGTTCTCATTGCCGCGAAACTCCACCTGCCCGAAACCAGGGAATTGCCGTGTTGCGGTTGCCGGGTTGATAGTATTGATAAAAGATGTGGTCAACAGGTGCGTGCCTTTACTTCCGATATAAGAGACGGTGGCTACCAGTTCCTGTGGCAGCACCTGCTGCACGGAGGCGCCCCACTGCGTGACGTACATATCCTTGCGTCGGCGATCCATATCACGGGGTGAAACGATGCCGGCGGTATTAGCCAGGAAGGGATCGAGAGGAAAATCCAAATTGGGAATTGTCCTTTGAGAAAGCGAGAAACGCTGCACCTCGTTCGATATGGGAAGATTCTGGTCATCTAACTGGCCATCGCCATGGTAGATGCCGAAGCCGCTGCGCAGCACAGTCTTGCCGCCCAGCGCGTGCGGAGCCCAGGCAAAAGCAACGCGCGGATCAACGTCTGCGAGGTTGGGACGGCTGAATTCCGCGCCTGCCCCGCAAAAGCCCTGCGGGCCGCAGGTGGCAAAATCAAAGGGGATGGCCCGATCCTGCACTTCGTGAAAGCGATTGAAGAAGCTGTAGCGCACACCCAGATTCACGGTGAAATTCGGTTTTAACCTATATTCATCTTCGATAAAGCCGTAAAACTCCGTCTTGCGCAAGCCGTTCACGGGAAGGGCCGCCGCGAAGCTGGCTGCATTAACCTGGTTGGCGGCAAAGGCATCAAGAGCGTTCAGATCGGGCGTTTTGGAGAATGCGATTGAGCCGCTGGCCGTGTTCCCTTGCTGAAGCTGGATTCGGCGCACCTCTATGCCGGCCTTGATAATATGCCGGCCGTGCACCCACGTCAGATTATCGATCCATGAAAACGAGTTTCCAACTCCGATCCTGTCCTGATTATTGTTCTGTGTGGTAAAGCCGGGAACCGAAACCGAAAAAGGCAGCCCGTTGTGGTTGAGGTTGGTGGCCACAACCGTTCCGCGGTTAAAGCCGGCCTTGGCTTCGTTAACCAGCGTGGGCGAGAAAATGTGGAGGAACTCCATGACGGCATTCACCGGGCGTGAGTTAGTATCCTGGCGGTCGTTCAGGGTTCCCAATGGCACGCTGCTCACGGCTGCGTCCATGTTGAAACGCAGGAAAGCCGTGGATTTATCGGTGAAATGCTGGTCGAGCCGTATCATGCCGGAGTTTTCGCGATCCAACTGCTCACCGGTTCCAGAAAATTGCGCAATACGCTGGCTGATTTGGGTTTGCCCTTCAGGGTAAGCATTGATGATAGACGCGAGCGCGGGAGATTGGGCCACAACCTGGGCGCGAAAGGCATCGGTAGGCACAAAGCCCGTCAGGGTCTGTCCCAGGGTCTGGCGGATGCCTTCATAGCTGGCGTAGAAAAAAGTTTTGTCGCGGACGAGCGGCCCGCCAACGCTGGCTCCGAATTGATGCAAACGAAACGGCGGCTTCTTAAGACTGCGATCGAAAGGATTGCGGGCATCGAAGACGCCGTTACGCAGGAACTCAAAAGCATCGCCGTGAAGCTGATTGCTTCCCGATGCTGTCGCCACTGCTATCTGCCCTCCGGGAGTGCTGCCTGATTCTGCGGTGAATAACATGGACTCGATGCGGAATTCCTGAATCGTATCTGTCGGGATTGCCAGGCGAACGAAGGGCTGCTGCGCCTGGTTCACGATATTGGTAGCATCAATGCCGTCAGAGGTGAAATTGTTGTCGTCTAACCCGCGTCCGGCAAAGCGGATGGTCCTCTGGTTGCTGCCGCCTGCATCAATGGCTCCTGGAACCAGCGCGGTGAGGGTCGCCCAATTGCGCCCGTTCAGGGGAAGCGCCTCGATCTGCTTTCGTTCAATGCGAGCGCCAAGCGAATTGGCGGTTTGATCAAGTTCGACGGCGCTCCCTGAAACATCCACCTGCTCGCTGGTTCCAGCAACCTTTAACATCACATTCAGAGTTCGGGTTTCGCCCACCGCCTGGATGACATTGCTGACGCTAAGTGGCTCGAAGCCTTCGTGGTCGAATGTGATGGTATAGACACCGACCGGCAGCTCTGGAATGTCGTAAGAACCATTTGGAAAAGAGATGGCTTCGCGCCGAAGTCCGGTGGAATGCAACAGCGCGGTGACATGAACCTTTGGCAACATGCGTCCTGCAGGGTCGGTCACGGTTCCATTCAATCCGGCGCGGTCCACCTGCGCTTGCGCAAGGGGCGCGAATATCAAGGAAAAAAAGAAGATGGCGAGGAGTTGATAAGCAAAAGCGCAGTTTATTTTTTTTGAGAAGCGGACGTCATGTGATGTTTTTTGCATCTTGCCCTCGGGAGACGAACGGAACTGCGTGCGGTACAGCAGAAACAGGAGGGCCAATGGCTGGCCCTCCTTATTGTATTTCTACAACCCTAATTACCGCCGGAAGTTGCTGCCTGAGCCTGGCTGGATTTGTTCTTGAACTGCTCCAGCAAGCTCTTGCGGTTTTGCCGTAAATCCGCTCCGCTGCGAGTAGCTGGATAGGAGAGAGAGTCACCCATCAATCCTTGCCACAGCACGCGGTTGAAGCGAGCAGTGTCGAGGTGGTCTTCAACGCTGAAGTCCAGACCGCGTGTCTTCTCTTCCCAGTAATTCGCATCGTGCCCGGGCAGCGAGAGTAACGAAGCCTGCTGCGCGCTGGCATTAGCCGGAGGAAGCGGCAATGCTGTGGTGCGCAGAATGTCGGGAACGATGGCTGTAAACGCCCACGGCTCCGCGTGCGCTGCAAAGGCATCGCCAATCGGCTCTTCCAAGCCATCGTTGATACCCAGCGGCTTGATGTTGAGGAGTTCTTCAATGGTGCGCAGCACGTTCACCGTGGTGTAGCGCTCCGAGACCACGGCGCCCTGCTTCACATGCGCTCCGGCAATATAGATGTTGCTGCGGTGCGCATCCACGTGGTCGGGGCCGTCTTGCGAATCGTCCTCGATCACGAAGACTACGGTGCTATCGCGGTAAATGCTGTTGGAAATTTTCTCCAGCAGTTTGCCCACAGCATAGTCATTGTCTGCCATCTGGGTGTTTGGGGTATTCACGCCATCTACCGCGCTGGCGAAGCTGCCGAAATGGTCATGCGGCAGGCGCACCAGTTCGAGGCTGGGCAGGTTGCGGTTTTTTACATACTGATCGAATTCCCGCTCCCATTCCTTGAATCGCCAGAAGTCTGCGAACTTCATATCGAATCCGCGGAAGAAAGGATCGGTAATGGGCCGCAGAGCTGCTTTGGTTGCGAATGCAACCTGCACGGGCGTTCCGCTTGCGCTTGGGGTGAAAGGAGTTCCCATTGGAGCGAAGGGATCGCGCAGAGTCGGAGGCAGGAAAGAGGGATTGCTGGCTGGAATCGAGTAGCGCGCCAGATCAAGGAAGAAGCCGTAGTTACGGATGCTGCGACGAGCGCGCAACGCGGCGTCCCAAAGATAACCGGCGCCGGTTTCGCCGTCAGGTCCATCTGCCGCGGAAACATCGGCCGTTCCCGGCAGCAGGTCCGGATCGTTCGGCGTGAGCGGCAGAGCTGCTTTTCTTTCCGCCAGGGTGGCAAAGCCAACGTTGATGTTGCGGTTGGTGCCTTCGTAGTCGTAATTCAACCCACGGCCGGCATAGTTAATGGGCTCGGTTTTTTCGATGGAGTCTGCCGCCCGGGCTGAAGTGGTCCAGTTCCATCCGTCGCCTGAGACCTCGCCGCTGCAGTAAAAATTGTCGAGGTCGACGAATTGGCGGGCGACCTGGTGGAAGTTAGGAGTAATGGCCTCGGGAAATACTACGATCGAAGGATCGCCGTTACCTTTTTCCAGATCGCCAAGGATCTGATCATAGGTGCGGTTTTCTTTCACCACATAAATCACATGTTTGATGCTCTTGCGCAGCTCAGAGAATAACGCCGCGCTCTCATGCGCTTCTGCCGGACCGAAGTTGTTGTTCCTGGCTACCTGCTCGGTCAGGTCTTCAAGCTCATCGCCTTTGGGAACCGGCAGAGTGAGAAAGCCCGCCTTGGTGCGCTGCCAAACATATTCGTTGCTGGCGCTGCAGGCATTCTGCGACCCCGGAGCGATGGAAGGTGTGTTGCGGCAAGCATCCGGAACCGGCCCGGTATTGCTCTTGCCGTTTACAACGTAGAGAATCGCGCCGTTTTTGCTCAAGCTGACCGAATTGGGATACCACCCGGTGGGAATCAGGCCGATGACCCGGCTGTCGAGGTCGCCATCGCCATCTTCATCCAGGCGAATCACGGCAACCGAGTTGGTGCCGCCGTTGGTGACATAAAGGGTTTTCTCATCGGGCGAAAGCGCCAGGCTGGTAGGATTGGCGCCCTTGAAATCAGCTTCGTTGGCAAAAACATGTTTAGGCGCCGTTACTTTCAAATATGCGCGCACATGGTTTGAGGTGGTGTCGATGACCGCCACCCGGTCAGTTGTATCCAAGGCAGCGAACAAGGTGCTCTCAGCTTTGTTGAGGATCATCTTGAGCGGCTGCCCTTTTACAGGAATGCGCGTCGTAATAGTGGGTGTAGAGGTAGCAATGTTCACCCCAACAATCTCGCGGTCGCGGATACTGGAGACATAAGCAGTGTCGTTGCCCTTGATGGCAACCCAGAAGGGGAACTCACCGCCGGCGATGCCGGAATCGGCCGGGTTGTTCCTGCCCGGGCGCAGATCGAGTTCGTTGAGTTTGGTGCGCGTTTTGGTGCTTACGATGCTGATGGAATCATTTTCATAATTGGCAACAATCAGGCGGCTTCCATCCTGGGTGATGGCAATTCCCGCGGCCGCGGTGCCAACCAGGCCATCCGTGCCGATTCCGTGCGCAAGCGGAATGGCAGGCAGTGATTCGCTCCACACGCCTGCTTTCAAGTCGAATACGTGAATGTTGTCATCGCTGCCCCCGGTGACGTAAAACTCTGTGCCGTTCGGGTTCCACACAATTCCGTCAAAAGTATTGGGGACTTGCACCACCTGCTTCTTGACTGGAGGATGGACCGAGATATCGTAGACGAAAACATATTCATGGGAAGCGGCATTAACCTGCGAGCCGGTGGAATCGTTATTGAGGTTGTAGCCGCTGGTCAAGATCAATAAGGTGTTGCCATCCGGACTTGGTGCGGTGGTGACCGCGTGGTCGGCCACAAAATTGGCAAACGGGGCCGCAAGACCCGGGTTCAGGGATTGAAAAATCGAACCTTTGGCTGCTTCAGGGGTAATGGATTTTCCTGTGGGCAAAGGTTCAGCTGCCTTCATGCTCAGCGAAGCTGACACCAGGAAAGCCAGCGCGAAAATACTTTTTAGAAGCTGGGGAATCTTCATTTCATACCTCGTTCGGTTGGAATTGGGCTTAGGTTTAATGAAATTCGAACTGCAATCACTGAAGAGAGACAAACACTTACGCCAGAAAACTAATCAAATGGTGTTGAGAAGGTGTTAATCGTGAGTTAAATCTCAATGAATTTGTTCGGAAGGAATGAAAATTGAAATCTGGATTTCCACAGACGTTCATTGTCCCTTCGGCCACTCCTGTACTAATTACATACTCTGGTCAGTGCTTTGGGACACGAGGGCACTAGCTGAATGCGCTACTAATCACGGCGCCTGTTCCTGGATAAACGGCGTTGTCGATGATTGAGTTTTTCTAAAAACTGTCCCCAATGATTTTGATTTGACAGCGACAGCGCGCAATTATAAAAGCTTACGCGGTCATGATCTGGAGGGCTTGGCGCTTCGGGACGGAATTCAGGTACTGGCCCGCCGCAGGTTGTTCACTTTTGTGTGTTATCGCACTGGAAGAAATCCATCCCCATGCAGAACACACATCCCGCACCTGGGAATAACCGCGCCATATGCTTGCAATAAAAGCGATCACGCCACAAATTTGGCGTTGATTCCGGCGGTTCTGTTTTCCAACAATTCAGGCGGAAGTGGAGAACTAAGGAGCAATTCAAGATGCGACGTTTATCCTTGCCCAGAATAATATTGCTATGTACGTTAACCGTGACGGTCCTTGCCGCCCAAGCCACAGCACAGTGCGCGACCGGCGCCGGCGGCGGCGGATGGGTTAACACCCCCTTCGCAGCGCAAGCCGGAACTTTTACCGCTACGTTTGACGCCACACCTTCAGCTTCGCCCAGCAACAGCGTGGTTGCGCTGTCGAACGGTGCGCACACTGCCTACACGGGTTTTGCTTCCCTCATAGGATTCAACACCGCGGGCACGCTGAATGCGCGCAATGGGGGAGCCTATGCCGCCGATACCACCATCCACTACTCGGCCGGCGTAACTTACCACTTCCGGCTGGTAGTGAACGTGGGAACGCATACGTATTCCATCTTTGTTACTCCGGCGGGCGGAGCCGAGCAGACCCTGGGCAACAACTTCGCTTTTCGTACCGAACAGAACACAGTGACAAGACTCAACAATTATGGAATTTTTGTAGCTGCAGCCTCAGGTACGGTGGCGGTATGTAACTTCACAGTCTCGCCGTCAAATCCGCAGCCTGACTTTTCAATTGCGGCCACGCCCTCTTCCCAAACCGTAACTGCCGGCAATACTACGAGCTACACAGCGGAGGTCAGCGCAATTAGTGGGTTTAGTGGAACCGTTGCTCTGAGCGCCAGCGGCCTGCCCGCAGGGGCCACGGCCAGCTTCTCTCCGGCTTCTGTGAGCGGATCGGGCACGGCGACACTGATGATGACCACAGCAGGTTCAACGCCGCCAGGCAATTCCAACATTGTCATCACAGGTGTCAGCGGCAGTTTGACGCATACTGCAAGTGTGATTCTCTCGGTTACGCCGCCGGCGCAGCCGGATTTCTCCATCGCAGCCACACCGTCATCACAAACTGTAACCGCCGGCAGCAGCGCCGGCTACACCCTCCACATCAGCGCCATCGATGGCTTTAACAGCAACATAACCCTGAGCGCCACTGGCCTGCCCGCAGGCGCAACCGCCAGCTTCAATCCCGCTTCGGTGACCGGTCAGGGAACTTCCGCGCTGGCTATCGCTACCGCAGGTTCAACGCCCAACGGCTCTTCCACGGTTACAGTTACGGCGACGGGCGGCGGCATCGTCCATTCCACGACGGTCATGCTGGTTGTGGGCACAGATCCGGTAACGCGCGCGCGCCAGCTCGTCAATCGGATGACGCTCAGCGAAAAAATTACCGAGATGCACGGCGGTTCGGTGCAGCGCAGCGTAGATGGAGTTTCCAGATTGGGAATTCCGCAATTCAACATCAGCAACGGACCTGCCGGACTTACCCATGGCGGTCCAGGTCATCAGGGACCAGCGACCGCTCTGCCGGCTGCAATTGCGCTTGCGGCAACGTGGGATACCAGCCTAGCCCATCTCTACGGAACTATCCTCGGTGCGGAAGCCAAGGATCTCGCCAACGCTTTGCTGGAAGGACCGAACCTGAACATCTCTCGCGTGCCGCAAAACGGGCGCAACTTCGAGGCCCTCGGGGAAGATCCTTACCTGGTAAGCCAGATCGTGGTCAGTGACTGCCTGGGCATCCAGTCGCAAGGGGTAATCGCCGAACCCAAGCATTACGCCGCCAATAATCAGGAAACCAATCGCACCACCATTAACGAGATCATCGACGAGCGTACCTTGCGCGAGATTTATCTGCCGGGTTTTGAAGCGACGGTCAAGCAGGCGCACGCCGGAGCCTTCATGTGCGCCTACAACCGCGTCAATGGGACGTTCATGTGCGAAAACGGAATCCTGCAGAACCAGATATTGAAACAGGAGTGGGGATTCGACGGCTTCATCATTTCCGATTTCGGAGCCACGCATTCGACGGTCGCTTCCGCCAATAATGGGCTTGACCTGGAAATGCCCAGCGGGAAGTTCTTCGGCAGCGCTCTGCAGAATGCCGTGAACGCGGGCCAGGTTTCAATGGCCACTCTCGATGATCATCTGGTCCGGCGGTTCTCGACGATGATGCGCCTGGGCGTCTTCGATCATCCGCCGGGCAATACGCCGATCCCGGCGCAGCAGGATGGCGCCATCGCCCGGCAGATCGCCGAGGCGGGCACAGTTCTATTGCAGAACAACGGAGGACTGCTGCCGCTCAATGCCGCGACGTTGCACTCGATCGCGCTGATTGGGCCAGGCGCTACCGCGGCCAAAACCGGCGGCGGTGGAAGCTCCAGTGTTGCGCCGCTTTATACCGTCTCTCCGCTGACCGGCCTGCGAAACCGGGTTGGGGCTGGGGTCACCGTGAACCTTAACGACGGCAGCAATATTTCCAGCGCAGTGTCGCTCGCCCGCTCGGCAGACGTGGCGATTGTGATGGTGGCAGATAGCGAAGCCGAAGGCAGCGACCACTCCATTTCACTGAGCGGGAACCAGGACCAGTTGGTGCAGTCAGTCGCGGCTGCGAACCCGCGAACCGTGGTGGTGGTCAAGAGCGGATCGGCGGTGCTCATGCCGTGGGTCCACAGCGTTCCCGCTATAGTTGAGGCCTGGTATCCGGGCGAAGAAGATGGCAACGCTGTGGCCGCGGTGCTCTTCGGCGACGTGAATCCCTCGGGCAAGCTGCCAATGAGCTTCCCCGCCGCTCTTGCCGATCTGCCCACCAACACTGCCGCTCAGTGGCCCGGCGTCAACGGCGTGGCGCATTATTCCGAGGGGGTTTTCATGGGTTACCGCCACTATGACGCGCATAATATCCAGCCGCTGTTTGCCTTCGGCCATGGATTGTCATATACCAGCTTCTCGTACCAGAACCTGGCCATCGCTCCCGCCAGCTTTTCCTTTAATGGGAATCCCAACCAAACGGTGACTGTGGATTTCGACGTTACTAACATGGGAACTCGATTGGGCGCGGAGGTGGCGGAGCTTTATGTCGGTATCCCCTCGACTGCTGTGCCGGAGCCTCCGAAGTGGTTGAAGGGGTTCCAGAAGATACTGCTCACACCCGGGCAGACCGGGCACGTACAACTGCAGTTGGATGAGCGGTCGTTCGCATACTGGGATGTCACCAGCCACAGTTGGAAGGTCGCTCCTGGAACCTATCAGATTATTGTGGGAGCCTCTTCGCGCGACATCAGGCTGCAGGGGCAGGTGATGATTAATTAGCAGTTCAAAACCGGCCCCTGTGAATGGGCGCCTCGCAGGGGCCGGCACATTAGCAAAGCTCATGAAGCGCTCAACTCGCGCTCCTCCCACAGAGGCATTGTCCTTCGACCGATCGCATGATTCACCAGCAGACCGGCGGTCGACAGGAATGTATAGCTGCTCTAGTATCATTAATAGCTGCCAATGCAGCCGAGAGTCTCGCTTTTCGTCCCTTGTTTTGTAGATCAGCTCATGCCTGAAGTGGCGGTTGATACCGTCAAGGTGCTGCGGCGTATCGGCTACGCGGTCGAATTCCCTGAAGACCAGACCTGCTGCGGCCAGCCTGCCTTCAACAGCGGATACTGGAATGACGCGCGTCCCTGCGCCGAGAAGTTTGTTCGCGTGTTCAAGAGTGCTGAGGTGGTGGTTTGCCCTTCCGGTTCGTGCACGGCAATGGTCCGTAATTTCTATCCTGAGCTGCTTTCTTCCAGCGCATTGCGTACGGAAGCAATTGAGTTAGGACGACGCGTCTTTGAACTCTCAGAGTTTCTGGTGAAGGTGGCCGGAGTCACAGATGTCGGCGCGACATTTCCTTACACCGTGACCTACCACGCATCATGTCACGGATTGCGTGAGTTGCATTTAAAAGATGAACCCTTGCAGCTTCTGCGCAAAGTGAATGGACTCAAGCTGGTTGAAATGCCTCGCAAAGATGAATGCTGCGGCTTCGGCGGCGCCTTCGCCACTAAATTTGAGAGCATCTCCGCAGCCATGGGGGCTTCGAAAGTTGAAAGCGTTGCGGCAACCGAGGCCGAGTTCGTGACCGCGGTCGATCCCAGTTGCCTCTTGCATTTGCAAGGGGTTTTGAGCAAGCAAAAGGCGCGAGCGCGCGGAATACATCTGGCAAGCATTTTGGCGCGGGAAAGCGAAGTTAAACCGTGAGCGCTACACCGGCACAACGTTTTCTGCGCGATGCAGCAGTTAAATCTGCCGACCTGGTACATCGCGACATTATTCGCCTGGGCATGGATAACTATGACGCTTCGTTCCTCAAGGGAAAACCACGCTTCCGGGATTGGGAAGCCGCGCGGCGCAAAGCCCAGGAGATCAAGCGCGAGGCCATCAACCACCTGGACCGTTATCTTCTCCAGTTTGAAGAAAAAATCAAAGCTCGTGGTGGGCATGTTTTCTGGGCGGCCGATGCCGGCGAGGCCTGCGCTTATATTAAGGACCTGGCCGTCCGCAATGGCGTGCGTACGGTCGTCAAGTCCAAGTCCATGGTCACAGAAGAAATTCATCTCACCCCCGCGCTTGAACAAGCCGGCATGAAAGTCTGGGAGACCGATCTGGGGGAATACATTGTGCAACTGCGCAAGGAAGCGCCCTACCACATCGTCACGCCTGCGCTGCACCTGGATCGCCACCAGATCTCTGAGACATTTCGGGAAAAGCTGGGGGCTGATGTTCCTAATGACGACCCTGAAGGATTGGTCGCCGTGGCTCGCCGTACGCTGCGCGAGGCCTTCTTCGCCGCTGAGATGGGCATCACCGGCGCTAACTTTATCGTGGCCGATAGCGGCTTGGTCGCACTCTCCACTAACGAAGGCAACGCCCGCCTGTGTACCGCGCTTCCGCGCATACAGGTTGCGGTTACGGGAATTGAAAAGATCGTTCCCCACCTCGAAGACCTCGGCATTTTGTGGCCGGTGCTGGCGACCGCCGCTGGGGGCCAGGCCCTGACCACGTACAGCACACTGGTCGGAGGCCCACGCGCCGCGGGCGAGCCTGATGGTCCGGAAGAATTCCACGTGGTGCTGCTGGATAACGGACGCAGCAGCCTGCTGGCCGATGCCGAGCAGCGTGAGGTGCTGCACTGCATCCGCTGCGGAGCGTGCCTCAATGTATGTCCGGTTTTCGTGCGCATCGGAGGCCACAGCTACGGCACCACTTATTCCGGACCCATTGGCAGCGTGCTGACGCCACATTTGCGCGGTCCGCAATTTCAGCACCTCTCGTATGCATCGTCATTGTGCGGCGCTTGCACCAGTGTTTGTCCGGTAAAGATAGACCTTCACCATCATCTACTGCATAACCGCAGGAACGCCACAAGCGCGAAGCAAACAAAGTTGAGCGAAAGAGTGATGTTTCGCGGTTGGCGGCAGCTCATGCTTCATCCCAGGCTATATGCTCTTTCCGGCTGGCTGGGCCGCAAGAGCCTTCGCCTGCTCTACAGCATGGGACTCGCCGGCTCGATCTTCGATCCGCTGCGGGCATGGAACCGGCAGCGCTCGCCAGTCCCCTTACCGGCATTATCATTTCGCGAGCTTTGGAACAAAGAGCTGCGGCACAAAGACGTTGGACAGAGAGACGGCGAGAAAGACCTTAGGGGGAAAGACCTTGCCACCAAGTGAGAATCCCAGCCGCGAGCGGATTCTGGAGCGCATTCGCGCGGGGTTGCGCACGCCTGCTCCAGAGCTCTCCCAGGAAAATTCTGATGGCGTAATTTTCGAACCGGTCAAGAATCTGCTGGAGCGATTCCAGCATGAGTGCGCTGCCAACCTTACCGAATGCATGCTCACCACCGATGCAGCCGCCAGCTCTGAAGCGCTCACGAAGATTCTTAACTCGCTTCCGGCTGGAGAGATCTTTGTTCAGGACGCACTCCCACTGCGCCAGTTGATTGAACGCGCCTCTTTCTCGTCATCTTCGCCGCGCACCATTCGCTGGTCGAGCGAGGGTGCGCCGAACGAAGCTTCGCAGGCAACGATGACACTGGCTGAGGCTCTCATCGCGCAGACCGGATCGATCTTTGTCACATCATCCTGCGGCGGCCGCGGCGCCTCGGTAGTGGCTCCCTGCCACATTGTTTTCGCTACTGCCGCGCAGCTTGTTCCCGATCTTCAGACCGCGCTCGCTAGCGCCGCTGGCCAGGGTACGCTTGCGCATAATTCCTTTGCTTGTATCATCAGCGGCTCCAGCCGCACCGGCGACATCGAGAAAATTCTTGTGCAGGGCGCTCACGGGCCCAGAAGACTGGTTGTCATCCTCAAACAGGAAATGTAAGAAATCCAGTTTCGCTCGAGCTGATGGGGAAAGTTTTACAAGGGAATCTTCAAAGATAAGCTGCAACCCGCAGCGGCGCTGCAGAGGGCCCAAGTCGAGATGTGGAAGCAGAAGCGCTGGAATTCGCCTTATTACTGACAAAATAAATCTCTAATACTTCCCTCCAAAATAGCACTTCCTACTAGAGCGGAAGAACCTTGCCGCCTGCCGGCGTGTCAGGGCAGAAAGGCGGGAGGTTTTCTGATTCGGTTATTCCGCGGTGAGAAATTTCAGAGCATAGGAGACAAGGAAGAATAGCTGATGCACATTGCGTTGCTTGGTAATGTGCCATCGTCTTAGGATGGCGCACAATTCCAATAATCCGGCCACGCCCAGCGTAAGCTGCGGAGCAAGTGCAGCCGGGAATTTGGAAATCAGCGAGAGGGCGGGAAAGGCCGGTTCAACAGGACCAGTTTCTTTACCGACAGGCGAAGGGGGGAAGCCTGCGTGGCCCATAGTCAACGAGAGACGGCGCTGCAATACCTGCTGGGAGAGCTGCCGGAACAGCATGCGATGGAATTTGAAGAGCAGTGGTTTGCCGGCGATAATTTGTTTGAAGAAACATCTGCGCTGGAAAACGAGTTGGTGGATTCTTTTATCCGGGGCGAGCTTTCAGAAGCCCAACGACGACAGTTTGAAAAGGGCTATCTGGTTTCTCCAGCGAGGCGGGCAAACCTGGAATTTTCCAGGTTGCTGGCCGAGCACATTTCTGCTGCGAGGCTAAGTGTTGCCACTACGAGACCGAATCCAGTCTCCACTTTCCTGTTTTTCCAAGCTTGGTCCAGGCGATTCGCATGGGCAATGGCGGTTGTTGTTATCGTGGGCATCTCGGGCATTATGGTTGTAAACCGCCGGCTGCGCCATGAACTGGATTCCATGAGCGCGCGACAGGCAGAATTCCAACACCAGGAACAGAGCCTCCACCAGGAAATTCTTCAACTCCAGTCCCTGCTGCATCCCAGCGGTGTCGGCCCGCGGAAAACATCAGGCCCCAAGACAACTTCTTTGTTCTTGTTGCCGGGGACCAGCCGCAGCGGTGGATATATCCACAAAATTGTGATTGCTTCCGTGTCGCCGTCGGTACAGATTCACCTCTATCTTCAGCACGACGATTATGGCAGCTATCGCGCCATCATCGAGGATGCGAAGGGACGGCCAATCTGGAAAAACAACGATGAATTAAAAAGCCAGGCGGGAGCGCAGAACAGCAGAATCGTCACCATAAAGATGACATCCTCTATTCTTCCTAATGGCGACTACCTGATCAAGCTTGAGGGTAAGGGCGCCCACGGTGATTTTGAAGGGGTAGAAGACTACCAGTTCCAAGTCGTAAGACGCTGAGCAGCCAGCACTTAATCTTTGAAGAAGTAAGTGATCTAGAATCCCCAGTCCGTCATATAATCTTTACAGGCGGAACAGCCAAGGCGGTTACTCTTTAAATAACCATCTGAAGGGCAATTCCGAGGTTAACAGGACAAGCGGAGTGCCGGGCAGCAAACGGCTACTGCTTGTCGTTTTTGTCTAATCTTGTTTCAAAGATTGAACCATGAGCATTGAGAACAAAACCAAGCTGCACTATCCCTTATTGAAGGTGCCGGAGGCGCAGGGATTGTACTGCCCGCGGCACGAGCACGACGCCTGCGGTATCGGCTTCGTCGCTAACATTGACGGCCAGAAGTCTCACGACATCGTGCTGAAGGGTATCCAGGTGCTGATCAACCTTACCCATCGCGGCGCGTGCGGTTGCGATCCGGAGACAGGCGATGGCGCGGGCATTCTCATTCAGATCCCACACGCTTTCTTCGCCCGCGAATGCGCCCGCCTTGGCTTCACCCTGCCCGCGCCCGGCGAGTACGGCGTAGGAATGATATTTCTTCCGGTTGATCCGCAGGAGCGCATGTTGTGCGCCGGCATCCTCGAAAGGATTGCCAAAGAAGAAGGACTCATGGTGCTCGGCTGGCGCGACACACCCATTGATGGCAGCATGATCGGCCGCGTGGCGCGCAATTCGCAACCTTATATAGAGCAGATATTCATCCGCCGCGCCGCTGGAATGGACCAGGATGCGCTGGAACGCAAACTCTATGTGGTCCGCAAGCGCGCCGAAGCCGCGGTTGCCGAATCTGACCTGAACGAAAAAGAATTCTTTTACGTGCCTTCTCTGTCTTCGCGGACGATCGTCTATAAGGGATTGTTGCTAGCGCCGCAGATCACGCACTTTTACACCGAGCTCTCGAATGCGGATGTCACCAGCGCATTGTGCCTGGTGCATCAGCGCTTTTCTACCAACACGTTTCCGAGTTGGCAACTGGCCCATCCTTATCGCTACGTCTGCCACAACGGAGAAATCAACACACTGCGGGGAAATGCGAACTGGATGTACGCCCGGCAATCTGTGCTCGCCTCGCCGCTATTCGGCGATGACATGAAGAAGCTGTTCCCCATCATTACCGCCGGCGGCAGCGACTCGGCCATGCTCGACAACGCGGTGGAACTTCTTACCTTGTCAGGACGCAGCATTCCGCATGTAATGGCCATGCTGATTCCGGAGGCGTGGGAGCGCGACGGCACCATGCCGGAGGACGTGAAAGCATTTTACGAATACCACGCCTCCCTGATGGAGCCATGGGATGGACCTGCTGCCGTAGCATTCACCGACGGACGCATCATCGGCGCCAAGCTTGACCGCAACGGGCTGAGGCCCGGTCGCTACCTGGTGACGCATGATGGGCTGGTGGTCATGGCGTCTGAGTCAGGTGTGCTCCCGATCAAGCCAGAAGAGATTCGTATGAAAGGGCGGCTTGCTCCTGGCCGTATGCTGCTGGTGGATACCGAAGGCAAGCGCCTGATTTCCGACGAGGAGATGAAAACACAGCTGGCCGCGCGGCAACCTTATGCCCAATGGATCAAGGAAAACCAGATCACGCTCGATCATCTTCCCAGTCCGCGGCACGTGCACTCGCTTGATCATGGAACGTTGCTGACGCGACAGCGCGCCTTTGGCTACACGGATGAAGACCTGAAAACCATCCTGCATCCCGCGGCCCTGAAGGCGGAAGAGCCGGTCGGGTCTATGGGCACCGACACGCCACTGGCTTGCCTGTCTGATATCCCGCAATTACTGTTTAACTACTTTAAGCAGACCTTTGCCCAGGTGACCAATCCCGCAATCGATCCCATTCGGGAAGACCTGGTAATGTCGCTGAGCAGTTACATCGGCTCTGAAGGAAACATCCTCGACGAGAAGGCGAAAAATTGCCACACGCTGAAGCTGCGGCATCCCATCATCTCCAACTGGAGGCTGGAAAAATTGCGCCGCGTAAGCTGGGGCGACTTCCTGGCCACCACACTGCCGACGCTGTTCCGCGTGGAAGGCGGAGAAGAAGAGCTGGCCAAGTCCATCGATTCGCTTTGCCGCCGCGCCTCGCTGGCGATCAAGTCGGGATATACGTTGCTCATTCTCTCTGACCGCGGCGTGGATGAAGAGCATGCTCCCATTCCCAGCCTGCTGGCGCTCTCGGCGGTGCACAACCATCTGGTCCGCGAAAAGACACGCAACCAGGTGGCGCTGATCGTGGAATCGGGCGAGCCGCGCGAGGTCATGCATTTTGCCCTGCTGCTCGGCTACGGAGCCAGCGCGGTGAACCCGTATCTCGCCATCGAAACGCTGGAAGATGTGTTCAAAGACGGCGCGTTTCCGGCAGACTACACTTGGGACAAGGTTTTCAAGAATTACATGAAGGCCATTGACAAGGGCTTGCTGAAGACTTTTTCCAAAATGGGAATCTCGACCCTGCAGAGCTATCAGGGCGCGCAGATCTTCGAAGCCATCGGCTTGAATCGGTCGCTGGTGGAGCGCTACTTTACGGGTACGGCGTCACGAATCGAAGGCGTGAGCATGGCTGTGCTGGCGCGTGAAGCTCTTATGAAACATCAGTTCGCCATGCAGCCACGCAGCGAATCGGAGACCGAACTTCGCGTGGGCGGCGAGTACCAATACCGGGTGCGCGGTGAACGCCACCTTCTGAATCCGCTGACCGTCAGCAAGCTGCAACACGCGGTGCAGCAGTCGAAGTTCGAAACATTTCAGGAGTTCGCGAACATCGTGAACCAGCAGAACCGCGACTTCCTGATGTTGCGCGGCATGCTCGATTTGAAGCCGGCCGGCGATCCTATTCCGCTGAACGACGTTGAGCCCGCCTCAGAAATCGTGAAGCGCTTTGCCACCGGCGCTATGTCTTTCGGTTCGATCAGCAAAGAGGCGCATGAAACGCTGGCCATTGCCATGAACCGGATTGGCGGCAAATCCAATACCGGCGAGGGTGGCGAGGACGAAGCCCGATTCATACCCGATGCCAACGGAGATTTACGGCGCAGCGCCATCAAGCAGGTGGCCTCGGCCCGCTTCGGCGTCACCACCAATTATCTTGTGAACGCCGACGACCTGCAGATCAAGATCGCACAAGGGGCCAAGCCCGGCGAAGGCGGACAGTTGCCAGGACACAAAGTGGATGAAGTCATCGCGCGCGTGCGGCACTCGATTCCCGGAGTGGGGCTGATTTCTCCGCCTCCGCACCACGATATTTATTCGATCGAAGATCTGTCGCAGCTTATCCATGATCTGAAAAACGCCAATCCGAAGGCGCGCATTTCGGTGAAGCTCGTTGCCGAGGTTGGCGTAGGAACGGTAGCTGCGGGCGTGGCCAAGGCCAAGGCAGACGTGATCCTTATCAGTGGTTACGACGGCGGCACGGGCGCTTCGCCCATCAGCTCGATTCGCCACGCCGGCATTCCCTGGGAGCTCGGACTTTCAGAGACGCAGCAGGTTCTGGTGCTCAACGACCTGCGCAGCCGAGTGCGGTTGCAGGCCGATGGCAAACTCCAGACCGGACGCGACGTGGCCATTGCGGCGCTGCTCGGAGCCGAAGAGTTCGGCTTCTCCACCGCGCCCCTCATTTCCATGGGATGCATCATGATGCGCAAGTGCCATCTGAACACTTGTCCTGTGGGGGTGGCTACGCAGGACCCTGAGCTGCGCAAGAAGTTTCACGGTACGCCAGAAAACGTGATCAACTTCTTTTTCTTCGTTGCCGAAGATCTGCGCAGAATCATGGCCGAGCTTGGCTTCCGCACCGTCAATGAGATGGTTGGACGGGTTGATTGCCTGGTTCAGCGCAAAGACGTGACCCACTGGAAGGCCGCGGGAATCGATCTGTCTTCAATTCTCTACGATCCGCCGGTGCCCAGCCATGTGGGCCGCCGCTCGTTGCAGGCGCAAGATCATGCGCTCGACAAGGCGCTCGATTGCAAGCTGATCGAGATGACGCAAGAGGCCATTGAGAACCGCACGCCGGTTGTGCTCAGCATGCCTATCCGCAATATTCATCGCACCGTGGGCACTATGCTGAGTGGAGAGATTGCGCGGCGTTATGGTTCGGCAGGCTTGCCGGAAGATACCATTCGCGTGGACTTCACCGGTTGCGCCGGGCAGAGCTTTGGCGCTTTTCTGGCAAAAGGAGTCACGCTGGCTTTGGAAGGCGATGCCAACGATTACGTTGGTAAAGGGCTCTCGGGCGGCAGGCTGATCATCCGGCATCCGCGCAAATCTGAGTTTGTGCCGGAAGAGAACATTCTGGTCGGCAACGTCTGTCTCTACGGCGCCACCAGCGGCGAGGCTTACTTCGGCGGTATGGCGGGCGAGCGTTTCGCTGTCCGCAACTCAGGGGCTACCGCCGTGGTGGAGGGCGTGGGCGACCACGGCTGCGAGTACATGACGAATGGCTTGGTGGTCGTGCTCGGGCGCACCGGACGAAACTTTGCGGCCGGTATGACCGGCGGCATTGCCTACGTTCTGGACCGTGCCGAAGATTTCGCAACCGTTCGTTGCAATCGGAGCGAAGTGGACCTGGCGCCGGTAACCAACCCGAAAGACATCGAAATTCTGTATCAGCTTATTGTTCGGCACAGCGAATACACAGGCAGCCCGCAGGCAAAGTGGATCCTCGATCATTGGGACGATATGCTTTCAAAATTTATCCAGGTATTCCCCCACGAATACAAACGCGTGCTCGGAATACCGCGGATCACGGTCCCGGCCGTTGATGCTGTTGTCGCTGAGGCAGCTAAAGTTGAAGCCGATAAACAGGTGAGGGGGCAGGTAAGCGGTGGGTAAAGTCACAGGGTTTAAGGAATATACGCGCGAAGTTCCGGTGCGCCGCTCCGTCGAGGAGCGCGTGAATGACTACTTTGAGGTCTACCAGCCTTTCCCAGAGGATAAGGTGCGCACGCAGGCGGCGCGCTGCATGGATTGCGGCATTCCGTTCTGCCACACCGGTTGTCCGGTGAGCAACATCATTCCCGACTGGAATGACCTCGCCTATCGCGGCCATTGGCACGAGGCCATTCGTGTGCTGCACTCCACAAACAATTTTCCTGAATTCACCGGGCGCATCTGCCCCGCGCCCTGCGAAGCCGCATGCGTGCTGGGCATCAACGAGCCCGCGGTCACGATCAAAGTGATCGAAAAGACCATCGTCGAGCGCGCCTGGCAGGAAGGCTGGATCAAGCCTGAGCCTCCTGAGAGCCGCACGGAAAAACGGGTCGCGATCGTCGGCTCAGGCCCCGCAGGTCTGGCCGCGGCGCAGCAACTGAATCGCGCCGGCCACTGGGTCACGGTTTTCGAGAAGGCAGACCGCATTGGCGGCCTGCTGCGCTATGGCATCCCTGATTTCAAGATGGAAAAACATATCGTCGACCGGCGGCTGGAACAGATGGCGGCCGAAGGCGTGCGCTTCCAGACAAAAGCCCACGTAGGTGGCGATATTCCCGCAACCGACCTGCACAAGGAATTTAATGCCATCCTGCTGACTGGCGGCGCTGAGAATCCGCGCGACCTGAATGTGCCGGGCCGCGAACTTAAGGGAATCCATTTCGCCATGGAGTTCCTACCGCAGCAGAACAAGCGCAACGCAGGCGACAGTGTTCCCAACCAGATTCTCGCTACCGGCAAGCATGTCATCATCATCGGCGGAGGCGACACCGGCGCCGACTGCCTGGGTACCAGCCACCGGCAAAAAGCGAAGTCCATCAAGCAGTTCGAGATCATGCCTACGCCGCCGGCCGAGCGCGCCTCCAGCACGCCGTGGCCCCTGTGGCCGCTGCAACTACGCAGCGAAAGCTCGCATGAAGAAGGCGGACTGCGCGATTGGGCAGTAGCCACCACCAGCTTCAGCGGCGAAAACGGTGAAGTGAAAAAACTGCACGCAGTACGCGTGGGTCCGCCGCCGAAGTTCGAGCCCATGCCTGGAACCGAATTCAGCGTGGATGCCGAGTTGGTCCTGCTGGCGCTCGGTTTCACCGGCCCGGTAAAGTCTGGCATGATCGAACAGTTTGGCTTGGAGCTGGATTCGCGCGGTAATGTGGCCACAAAGCCGAACTACATGAGTTCAGTGCCTGGAATCTTTGCCGCCGGCGACATGCGCCGCGGGCAATCTCTGGTCGTGTGGGCAATCGCCGAAGGCCGCAACGCCGCTAAAGCTGTGGACGAATACCTGATGGGCAGAAGCCAATTGCAGTAGGCCAAATACTATATCCACCACCGTGGAAGAGCACGGCTTCCTACATGAGAAAACAGCCGCCTCCCGTCAGGAACGACCGCAATCGTAAGTCGAATCTACTTGCTTCGCGCCAGCCTGATATCCACATCCCAGGAATGATTGTCGGCACTACGAAAGGCGTGGCCTCTGCCCTCCATTACATCTCCCTTGATGTCGAGATCGACTGTCCAGTTTACGGAGCCTTTGGGGCCTCCCGTCGCCGTCGCCGTGAATTTCATATGGTTTCCGTTCAGGATAATGTTCTGCATCGGCGTGGCATGAGCTTCGGTATCGCCTCCCACACCGGTGACTTTGTCTCCATTTTGCTCAAGGTGCAGATAGAGCGTGCCATGTCCTACCCTTCCGTCAGGCAGTTTTTCTGATAGTTGCCCAGCCCATATGCCGCTGACATTGGGCTGGCCGGTGGCAGAGCTGGCCGCATCTTCGCGCCCGGCAGCCAGAGCAAAGTTGTAGCCCACCGCGCAGGTTGCCAATAAGATCACAATGCTCACGGTCAATACCCCTGCCGCAGCGCGAGCAGTAAGACGGGGTGTTTTGTCGATAAGTTGCATGATGCGTTCCTCCAAATTGCTTCCATCAAAAACGCCTAAGGCTGGGCTGTTGGCCACTGGAGCGGAAGGCGGCTGGGGCAATGCGCGGGCAAGGCTCACCAGTGCGCGAGCATAGCCGGTTGGGCTTTCAAGACAGCATGCGGCAATTTCGTCGCAGGCCGCCTCGCGGGTTCGTTCGATGTGCCGCTTCATCCATAGAACAAGGGGATGAAAAGCCACAGGAAGCGACACGATTTCGTAGAGTATGTTCAGCAGATAGTCGTGCCTCAAGATGTGGACAAGCTCATGACTGATAGCTACGCGCAGCTCATCATCGGAAGCAGTTTGCAGCAAGGCTTGAGGCAAGACCACAATGGGTCGAAAGACCCCGGCGGTGAAGGGAACTATGGAGGCTGCCGAACATAAAATGGAGATAGAGCCTGAACGGGCTCCCAGTATACGCTGGCATTCTTCAGCAACCGAAGCCGCGCGGGTAATCGAAGCCCCACAGTATGAAATTGGCTTGGCGTCAGTGGCTTCGAGCATCTGCCAGGTATTTCGCCAACGCAGGGCCAAACGTCCCAAACGATACGCTAAAAACAAAAGGTAGAAGACCAAGAGCGTAGATAACAGCAAACGAACGCCGGAGAAGCTGGGGATTGTGCTGCTGCCAGCCACTCCCTCGCCATCGAGCCACAGACTGCTGTCGATCTTTTGCCGGAATTCATCGATCTGGCTCAACCGCACAGATTGCAGAGGCAAACCGTGTCCGTCTACAAGTAAGAGACTGAGCAACGGTAACAGCGTGCTCGCCAAAAGTGCCAGTACCCAGATGACATGCCGCATCCATACCCGGGCGCGCCGCGCAAGCAGGAGGCAGGCCGAGGTAATCATCGCCACCAGGCAAATCTGCCAGGCGGCATTCAACAGAAACGTCATCAGTGCATGAAAGACCGCCATGTGTCACCTCTTTTTCCCGTATGCCTCGGATTGTTCGATCAGCCGAGTCAGTTCCCCGAGTTTTTCGGCGGAAAGCTGGCGGCTTTCCACCAGGCTCATGACCAGACTTTCGGCAGAGCCTCCGAAAAAGCGCTTCAACACATCGCGCAACGCGACATTGGTCGCTTTCTTGCGGCTTAAAGCCGGAGCGTATTCATAGGCTTTGCCTTTCAAAATACGCGTCACTTTGCCCTTGCGGTACAACACGGTGAGCATGGTCTGCAGGGTGGTATACGCGAACTTTTGCTCCGGCTGTATCTTCTCGAGCACTTGTTGCACAGTTGCCGGGCCCAATTTCCAGAGCACATCCATGATGCGCAATTCCAAGCGGGTCAGTGAACCACTCGGCTGCTTTCGTCCCATTGCAGATCCTCCTACTAAAATGTTAGTAGGAGTAGACCACGGCTGGAGCGCCTTGTCAACTAAATTGTTAGTAGGAAAACAAAGATAGCGGTTTCAAAAACCAGATTGCGCGACCTGCTGCCTTCGCACAGAGTCTCTTCATGCAACGGAGAAATCAGACAATTTTGAACCGGGGTTGCGACCGGCCCCCAATTTCCAGTTCCAACATCCCAAAATTGCACAAACCCATAACGGAAATTTCCACAACGTGTGCGGCCATGATGACGCTTGTCAACAAGAACGGCTTCTGCTATAGAAACATCATATGGAATTGCTGAGCATGCAGAATCATTACATGGTCGTTTGTGAGGACAAGAGTCTGGTCATCTCAGTGGCCAGGGCTTTGGGCAAAGCGGTCAAGCGGGTTGAAGACCTGGGCTATACGGTCGTGGCTGCGCGAGGGCCGCTGAGCGTAAGAGATATTGAGGAATATGAAGCAAACATCACCTGTTTCCGCGTAGATGAATTGGAAAAGGCTCATCAGAAGTTTAATGCTTAGTACTTATTCGTGCCATTAGCATGCCCCATACATTGGGCTTCAGCCTCTGAGTTAATTCTCTCCGCGAGTCCGCCAGCGTTTTATTAAACAAGCTAGAATGCTTAAGTAAGGAAGTCGCAATCGCCAATCCGGTATCAAATCCTTTCAATCTCGAATGATTGTCACCCATCATTAATTTCTTAGAGCTAAAGGCCAACAGCGTTTCAGAATGCGGGGCTTATGCCCATGAGGTCTTTGAAAATTCGCGGTTTTGTTAATCGAAGCCAGTTTTGAGCTGCGGAGCGCCGTAGAATAGCCTACTCACCGCCACCTTAGCTCATCTGCATGTCTCTGATTATTCATGAACTTAGCTCTACACCCCTGGCGCGCAAGGGGGCCCCCGGCATTCTAAAAAAATTGATTCAGATACACTTTGTCGATCAGGCGTATGTCATTCGTCGTATCTGATGAATGGGCAAGGAGGCCCGGCGAGGATGCAATATCTGCTGCTTATCTACGGAAACGAAAGTTACTGGAGCAAACTGAGTGAAGCCGAACAGAAGACGATCATGCAAGAATATATGGACTTCAGCAAAAGCATCGCCCAGAGCGGCCACTATAAAGGAGGGAATGAACTCGACCGCATTGCCACGGCATCGACGGTGCGCTTGCGCAACGGCAAACGGATGACAACCGACGGGCCATTTGCCGAAACCAAGGAGCAACTCGGCGGATACTACCTCATTGAGGCCAAAGATCAGAACGAAGCCGAAGCCATTGCAGAACGGATTCCCACCGCGCGCTGGGGATCGATTGAAGTAAGGCCGATCATTCCACATAATCTGCCCGGCTAATCGAAACAGATTTCGGCGTGTTGTGCAGCGCCCGCTGACGCAGCAGGACGCATGCATTGAAAAATGAGGTAAAGGCTATTTCGCTGATGCCAGGCGAGCTTGCGGAAATTCCTCTTCAGACCTTCGCCGTTTTCATTGACCTGCGGCTGGCTGAGGGCCCGCCTTTGACCTGCTCTTTCAGAGCATCCCAGTTGCGATTGTTGGCCAGCACGAGAAGTTCGATCTGCCATTCTCTCCATCGCGACTCTATTTCCTGGCAGAGCTGTTTGGCCAACTGCGCATCATCGACTGTAGTGAATCTTGAGTCAAACATTGCTGTCGACTCCGTGCGAAGGCTGTTCAGGCTGTCGAACGCAAAGGATACTTACCTGCGCAATGATGCCGAGGCCAAAACGAGAACGATAATTACCTGAGCGCCGATTCCCTAAGAGAACGTCTAAAGAATTTGCTGACATTTAAGACTCCAAAGGGGGCAAAATTCAGGGGGTAAAAAAGAGGGATGAACCTGCGTTAATTTCTCACGGCTCGGCGTGCCTAACAAGTTACGATCGTAACAATAATTGTTAAGGGGTAACGCATGTGACAACCAAATCGACAGCATCCCCCGAAGATCGAAGCGATTATTTATCCTGGGTGACAGGTACCGACCGGTGATTGATATTGATTCTAAAAGGTTTAAGCCTATTGATACGGATCAATCAAGTTCCGCCCTGATGGGCGGGTTGCCATCAGTTTAGCAAGGGGTTATTGGAGTACAGGTTACCAGGTTACTAGAGTAACGTTGCGTTTTACGGTAGATAAACCCTATGCTATCAACATAGACCCCAAGGCTTTCATGACTTTGAAAGTCCCCCAGAGTCCCCCCGTAGTTCCCCCGCAAGATTTACGGAAACTAGCTTCCGGGACAGGGTGCAAAAATGATCACACAA
>Ga0070741_10003408_pt1 | contig 39601 bp, 31 predicted proteins | sample Coa_R1_4_FD_66440 | JGI IMG/M metagenome (GOLD analysis project Ga0070741, IMG submission 66440) | Surface soil microbial communities from Centralia Pennsylvania, which are recovering from an underground coalmine fire - Coalmine... | ecosystem: Environmental > Terrestrial > Soil > Unclassified ...
CTGATCGTCTTCCCCAGCCAGGTAGAAGCTGCCCTGGTCAAATTCCCCGAAACGGGCGCAAACTTCCGCATCATTGTTGATAAGCGCGACGGGCTGGATACCTTCGATCTGAAGGTAGAGATCAAAGATCCTGCCATGCTGCTGGGAGACAGCACACATCTCAACGCATTAAGAAGCCAGATGGCTGAGGCCGTAAAATCCGCTACCGGCAACACTCCTCGCGTGGAGCTTGTCCCGCCCGACACTTTACCGCGTGCCAGCGGCGGCGAATCCAAAACCGCCAGCGCCCGCGTCGAGGACCGCCGCAAAACCCACGGAACTCCGTCCGGCAACTCGTAGGGTCCCGCTTCAGCGCGACCGACCCGCGATTTATCGCGTTACCGTAGCGTAGGGCTATCCATCGCGCCACAGGCTAATCCATCACGCATGCCTTGCAGCCTGAGGATAGAATGCAGGTAAGGGAAGGCGATAAATCGCGCAGGTCGCGCTGAAGCGGGACCCTACTTGTACTTGGTCGCAGACTGCTGTATAATACCGTCCTTGAAGGGTAGGAGGTATCTCGTATTCCTGGCAGAAGTCATTGATGCTTGAAGAGAGGCTTTTTGATGACAACAACACATATTCCGCGTGGTAAATATCATATCTGGACCGTTGGCTGTCAAATGAATCAGGCCGACTCTCAGCGTATTCAGACGATGCTTGATGAGTTGGGATGGGAAGAGACGAGCATGGACCAGGCCAATCTCGTGGTCCTCAATACCTGTAGCGTGCGCCAGGCACCGGAGGAGAAGGCGCATAATCAACTGGCTCAACTCAAGCACGCGAAGGCGAAACGCAGCGATCTGCTGGTCGCATTGATGGGCTGCATGATCGGTAATCAAAAGACGATTGATACACTGAGCAAACGCTACCCCCATATCGACCTCTTTATGAAGGTTGAGCAGGCCGATATCCTGCCGCGCTTCCTCGAAGAGCGCTGGACGCCCATTTCTGGCGCAGGCTGTCTCGATATCGAGTATATGCCGGATGAAGCCCCTCTCGCTCCTGCTGAGCCTGTTTTGCCAACCTTTGCCACTTCGACCGTGACTACAGGAAAACGGCATGTCCTGCCAATGGCGATTACGCCCAAACCGGGCGAGCGGGTCGCGCACTATCCCACACAGATCGAGCATACGCCGGCCAGCCCGACAGCGTGGCTGCCGGTGATTCTGGGCTGCAATAAGGTCTGTACCTATTGTATTGTGCCCTATCGCCGAGGACGCGAGCGCAGCCGCCCTATAGATGAGTTGATGATTGAGGCGCGCTCCCTGGTCGCCAAAGGGTCCAGAGAAGTGACGCTGCTCGGACAGACCGTTGAAGCGTACGGGCTGGATCTGCCCGATCAGCCGGATCTCGCCGACCTGATGACCCATCTCAGCACAATTGAAGGACTGGACCGTATACGTTTTATGACCTCTTACCCCCGGCATATGACCGATAGTATGATCGAACGCATGGCTCAACTGCCTAAAGTCTGTGAACATTTGAATATTCCTGTGCAGGCAGGCGATAATGAGATGTTAAAGCGGATGAAGCGTGGCTATACACTGGAGGAGTATTGCGAGCGTATTGAGCGAGTGCGCCAGCTCTGGCCCGAGATTACGCTCTCGACTGACGTCATTGTCGGTTTCTGTGGCGAGACGGAAGAAGAGTTTCAGCATACGCTTGATCTGCTAGAGAAAATCCGCTTTGATGTGGTGCATGTAGCTGCTTACTCAGTACGGCCTGGTACGGTTGCCGCTCGCTGGGAAGACGATATTCCCCTGGCAGAGAAGAAGCGACGACTGCACGCGGTGGAGGAGGTACAGGCGAAAATCGCCCTCGAGTTGAACCAGTCCTATATTGGTCGAGTGGAGGAGGTCCTGGTTGAGGATACGAACATCACTCATGGACGAAAACAATGGAAAGGGCGCAATCGCGCCAACAAATGGGTGTTTTTCCCGCAGCCAGAGGAAGGTGGGTCCAACGGGTCTGGCAACATCCAGCCCGGCGATCTGGTGAAGGTGCATATCGACCGAGCAACATCCTGGTCCCTCCAGGGGTTGCGCGTTGCGGTATAATAAGCGGACTTATCAATCATCACGTTACCAAGTTGGAGGAAGGTTTAATGACGCAGGCTCTGTCGGCTGAAGAAAAAGCTCGTTTAAAAAAGCAGTGGACAGATTTAGCTGTCAAACAGGCCCAGGAGGGCCAGTGGGAAGAGGCGGTCAGCACAAACAAGAATATCCTCAATCTTTTCCCCACTGAGCCGGACGCCTGTAATCGTCTGGGCAAGGCTTACAGCGAACTGGGAATGTACTCGGAGGCGCGCGAGGCGTACGCGCAAACGCTCAAGTACAGCCCCGGTAACGCCATTGCCAAGAAGAATCTGGACCGTCTGGCGTTGCTACAGGAGACGCCGACACGGAATCATTCCGGGGTAGATCGCATCGATCCCAGGTTGTTTATTGAGGAAACCGGCAAGACGGGCATGACCGATCTGATCAGCCTTGCCCCGACCTCAAGACTGGCAAAAGTGGGCGTTGGCGACAGGGTGCAGCTCTACGTCACCGGCCATACGCTGCTGGTGCGCAACGCGGGTGGGGAAGACCTCGGGCAGGTTGAGCCGCGGCTCGCCAATCGCTTAATTGGCTTTATGGAGGGGGGCAACCGCTACGAGGCGGCGATTCTCGCTATGGAGCAGGGGCAGGTACGCATTATTATTCGCGAGCAGTATCAGCATCCCAATATGTTTGGTAAAGTTAGCTTCCCATCACAGGGCGGTGGCGACACCATCCGCGCGTACATCAAAGATACGATGTTGCGCTATGACCGTGAAGAAGATGAGGATCTGGGCAACGACGACGAGTATTATGATGGCGGAGACGATACCGAAGATATGACCGATATTGATTTCGAGGGTAATAACGAAACCGAAGAATAAATTAGAGCTAGAGAGGTAATATCACATGAACAAAACCAAAAAAGTTGCATGGCGCAAACATCGTGTTAAGGCTAAAAAGTACAAGGATAGGGAGCGCCAGGCCAAAGCGGGAAGCACACCTGCCACAACAGGACGGCGCTAGCCAGGCGTTCTTCGCGCACGTCTGATCTATGAGCAGTTTATCTCCTTCTGCATCATCGGCTTCTGTCCGTAATATTTTAACGCTGCTCGCCTCACGAGATGCGCAACTGGTGGCCGGAGCCAGCGGCTTAGAACATCGGGTAACGTGGGCGTGCCGGATGCGAGCTCGCCTCCCTGCTTTCGAGAGTATCCAGGGAGGCGAGTTGGCATTACTCACCCTCTCTCAACTGCGCCGCCTCGATGAAACGCTGCCGCACCTGCTCAAAACCCTGCATAAAGCAGGCGTTGCGGTAGTGGCCGTTGCCGCGCTCGCACCAGAGACTCTGGGCAACGAGGCAAAGACCACCTCCGACGAGTTACACCTGCCCCTGATCTTCCTTCCCGCCTCCACGCAGCTTGAGGAGATCGAGCGCGAGGTCATCACCTTTGTGGTCAGTTTTCGCGGCGAGATCGAGCGCAAGTCAATTGAGATTGCTCACCAGCTCGTGCAATTAAGTGTTCAGGGAGCTGGTATCCAGGGCATCTGCGAATACCTTGCTGCCAGCCGCGGCAAATGGGTGATTGTGCAGGATGCTCAGCAGCACATCCGTCTCCAGGCGGCTCCGCCCAACGCCGAAGCCCTGATATTGCCCACCCTCTTGACGAGCGAACACCTGCGAACACGCGGCCTGACGCGTGTCGTTGAGCCGGTGATGATCCGGCACGAGGTCGTCGGCTACCTGTCTCTGGTGGGAAACGAGGACGATTTCGATTACCTGGAACGGATCATTCTGGGCCAGGTGACGCCCATTCTGGCGTTAGAGGTGGCGCGCGAGCGTGAACGCAGCGAGGTTGAGAGCCGTTATCTGGCCGAGGCATTTACCGATGTGCTCCAGGGCCACTATCAGCAGCCAGAAGAGATGCTGGCCCGCATGCGTCTTCTCGGCTACGACCTCTCTGGTCCTCAGGTGGTTGTGCTCTACGAAGTGGCTCCTGGCGAAACTGACTATCCAGAGGGCAGCCCCCTGGCTCTCTGGGGCAAACGTGTGCGCGACGAGCTATTACGTATCTGGCCCACCTGCTGGGTATTGGGCGAATCTCGCCGCGTGACCGCCCTGCTGCCTCTTTCCGCTTTAGACGGCAATCCCGAGAATGAACGCGAGTACGAAAATGCTGTCTTTGCACGTCTGGAGCGCGTGCAATCGCGTTTATCTTCCAGCAAAGACAACGGCACAGAAGCGCTCATTTACTCGTGCGGCATAGGGCGGATCGCCAAAAAGTTAGAGGGGATACCGCAATCCGCTCGTGAAGCGCAGCAGGCACTGGAGATCGGCAGGCGCCTCTTTGGGGAAGGCAAAATTCACTCTTTTGTGCGCCTGGGGGTTTATCGTCTCCTGTTTTATCTGGACGGTCAGCGTGACCTGGAAAGTTTCTATCAGGAAACGCTAGGCCCGCTGCTCAATCAAGATTCGCGCAATGACAATACCTTACTTGAAACGCTGGAGGGCTTCTTCCGCTGCAATGGCAATCTGAGCGAGACGGCGCGCACCATGCATCTTCACCGCAACTCGCTGCTCTACCGGCTTGGGCGTATTGAAGAGATCTTAGGCGCTTCACTCGACGACCCCGAATTGCGCCTCTCCCTGCAAATCGCGCTGAAAATCCATCACCTGCAAAAACGCTAAACCCTAATGATCTTCCCGCCAGCCGCTTTGAGCAGACGATCACGGATCGCCAGCCCCAACCCTTGCTTATCAAAGCTGCGGCAGAGGATAAGCTGTACGCCTGCTTCTTCGAGCACCCTCAGACCGGCAAATAAACGTACGGCAACCTGTTCAGCAGTGTTCCCTAAAGCATAGACACATGCGCCACAGCCCTGAAAGGCCGCGACATCTTCATCGGCTACCAGTACGCCCACCAGCTCGCCCTGCTCTTCTCTGCTTTTCACCTCTGCCAGCATAGCCCTGAGCATGGCCTCCGTTGAGCCTTCGAACAGAAACGCGGGCACGGTGGGGGCGTAGTGAACAGGCAATTGACCGGGCGACTTCTGCGCCTCTTCAATCAGCGCCTCCTCTTCCTGCAAATGTTGACGCTCAGGTGGCGGCTGCACCTCCGGCAGGATCGTGCGCAACTGCTCCAGGCTGACACCGCCGGGACGGAGAATCGTCGGCGCTTCAGCACAAAGGTCGAGAATAGTGGACTCCACTCCTACTGCGCACGGCCCCCCGTCCAGGATCAGCGGCACGCGCCCGTTGAGATCCACCAGAGCGTGCTGGGCCGTGGTCGGGCTGACGTGCATAAAGCGGTTGGCGCTCGGGGCCGCTATCGGAAAGCCAGCAGCGCGGATCAAGGCCAGGGCTACCGGGTGACGAGGCATGCGAATGGCGACCGTCGATAGACCTGCCGTCACCAGCTTCGGCACACACGATCCGGCGGGCAAAATAAGCGTGAGCGGACCAGGCCAGAATGCCCGAGCGAGCTGCCGCGCCTGCGCAGAAACTTCCGTCACCAGCGATTCGAGCTTATCCTCGTGGGCAATATGCACAATCAGCGGGTCGCTCAATGGGCGCCCTTTGGCGACAAAGATCTGCTCCACCGCGGCAGGTCGCAGCGCATCGGCTCCGAGCCCATAGACCGTTTCAGTCGGAAACACAACCAGTTGCCCCGCGCGCAACCGTTCCGCCGCCCGCTCTATTACAGCCGGTTCTGGCTCAACCGGATCAACACATATCACTTCTGTTTGTCTATATTGCATTTATTCTATAACTTTCTGCATGGCAAATTTATCTGATGGGATATGACGCCACCGCCGTAGAGACGTGCTTGAGCGCGCCTCCCACGATGAATCGGGGAGCTACAGCGCCCCGTCCTGTCAAGGAAGGAGAAAGCCAGGCAGGCTCAAACCAGCGCTGAAGGGGACGCGATGAATCGCGTCCCTACGGGCGTTTAACTGCTATCAAAGACAAGGATATCACACTCTGGAAAGATTACTATCAAATTTTGCTGAAAAATTTTGCTGCCACAAACACTTGACGTTACTTTGATTGCATGATACAGTTCCTTCTGGACAGTAACAATCTCCATTGGTTGATGTTTCCTTTATAAACAGAGCGAAAGGCGAAAGTGGCTTTATGTCGGATATAGCCATTCAGCTTATTGTACAGGGCAGGTTCTCCCACAAAGGGCGTTCTGTCGCCCAGGGCCTCATCATGCCCTTTTTCAGGAAACATCAGACATAACATCAGACAGCGAATCCTGAAACAGACAGGTCATGGGCGAAGAAGATATGCGCGCTCATGGCTTTTTTGATTTTTCTGGCTTTTCTCTGACCCGGGTCATAGGCGTTTGCATACATCTGCGCCCATGACTTTTTGTTTGCAGGGCAATCCATCTGCGTAAAGCAGAAGTTCCCTATTCAAGAAGGAGAAGCGTCTATTATGACCACATCATTACCCGAGCAATTACATCTGACGATGCGTCCGGCCACGCTGGACGACCTACAGGCCGTGACTGAGCTTTTATGTACCTGCGACGTTGCCGACTCTGGCGAGCCAGATACCGATCCCGAGGATATCCTGGGCGATTGGCGGCAGCCCGACTTCGATCTCGCCACAGCCTCCAGCGTGCTGGTAGCCCCTGATGGGCAGATCGTTGGCTATACCGATGCCCATTGTGGCAGTATAGGTATGACTATCAGCCCATATACCGCCGTTCATCCGTCCTATCGCAACCAGGGACTTGAGCGTTACCTGCTACACCTCTCGGAGCAACGTGCGCGCCAGTACCTTGATGGACCCGATGGTATAGACGTCGAACGAGTTATAATAGCGTATGGCCTCACCGAATCCGGCAATCAACTGCTGGAAGAGGAAGGGTACCAGATCTTAAAAATCGACTGGCGCATGGAGATCGAATTCGATGAGCCACCGCCGGCGCCTCAGTGGCCGGAGGGCATTAGCGTCCGTCCCTATATTCAGGGAAAGGAAGAGCGGGTTGCTCATCGCATCATTCAGGAAGCGTTTAGCGAGCTGGCCCATCGCAGCTACCATCCCTTAGAGGAGTGGATGTCATGGGCCGTCGAGCGCAACGATTTCGATCCCTCTCTCCTTTTCCTTGTGCTGACAGGCGAGGAGGCAATCGGGGCCGTGCTTTGCTTCGACGATAGCGAGCTAGGATGGGGGTGGGTGCGCCAGATCGCCATCCTCAAGCCCTGGCAGGGACGAGGGATCGGCAAGCAACTGCTGCGCCACGTTTTCGGTGAATTGTATCGCCGTGGCAAGCGCCGCGTCGGCCTGGCCGTTGACTCGCAAAACTCCAGCGGTGCTACCTACTTCTATCAGAACATGGGCATGCATGTCGCATCCCAGATCAGGCTGTATCAGAAGCAGGTAGACGGGTAAACGCTCAAAACCTGTGCTGTTTAAAATGTGCTTTGCACATTTTAAACAGCACAGAAGAAAAAGAGATTAATAAGCCTTCGCCTGGCTCTGCTGGCTGCGGTAGCGGAGATACGCATCAAGCACCACTCTATTGTCCTGATTGAGTCGATCTCGCAGCTCACTTTCATGCAGCCAGAATGGGCGCCCCTCGATACTGCTGCGCAACGTCCCGCCAACCACCTCGCCCTCATAGATAATATTGATGGTGCTCATACGCGTAAGTTGCGTGCTTGCATACGTCAGATAGCCAATCACGCTACCGGTACGCAACATCAAGCCGGTTTCCTCCTTCCCTTCACGGAGGGCGGCCTGGGCCGGGTGCTCTCGCCAACGCATAAAGCCCCCGGGAAAAACAACCTTGTTATTGGAAAGCTCAACGACGAGGAATTGCGCATTCTCTTCCACCACCACGCTGACACAGCCAAAAGGAGGAAGATTGCCGAGCAGCAGCAGGTTAAACAGGTTAAAAACTACACTGACTATTTTTTTGAGCGCCTGGTACAGCATGAAAAACGTCCCTTCACATATTTGCGATCCGTTTCTCATTATAGAACAGGTGGCAAGGACAAAAGTGAGCGGCTACACTTATCCATGAGTGTATGGCTATCTCGACTGCGCGCTCCACCAGCACGCGCCAGCGCGAGAGGATGTTATGAATTACGGCCACGCGCACCCCAGAGGCGATAGAGATAGAGCGTGAGGCATAGCCAGCCACCGCCAAAGAGATAGCCGCCCAGCACATCGGTCAGCCAGTGATCGCCCAGGTAGATACGAGCAGGCCCAACGAAAGCAATACTGAAGGCCGGAAAACTAAACAGGGCCATCCTCGACGCTCGCAGATCTCTACTCTTCCACAATCCGACATATGCCAACCAGCCCCAGAACATTACCGTTGAAGATACGTCTCCGCTTGGGAAGCTTTTTCCTTTGCGATGCCCAGCTACATGCACAAGCAAAGGATTGGGGCGAGGACGATCTATAATCTTTTTAAGCGCCTTCTTTATCAGTTCACCGATCCAGCATAACGCGACCGTTATAACCGCCTCCACACGTAAATGCTTCCACCACAAGAAAGCGGCAGCGGGAAGCGCCAGCATGTTGATAGTGCCGGAAGAGCCTATGACGCGATTTACTCCCAGTACAAGCGAGCGCAAAGACGATGTTTGCTTTCTTTGCGCCCAGCGACTGAAGATGATTTCACTGAGAGGTTGCCGGTGCCGAAGCGCCCGACGCGCCAGAAACGCCAAAAGCGCGAACTGTAGCAGAGAGCTTATGAGGAAAAAATGGTTACGTCTGGTCGTCATCACCCCTTCCTTTCCTGGTAAACACTATCATCCCTCCATCTCCCCCATTCGGAGGTGTTCTATTCATAGTACGTCGCATTGCGGCGTGAAGCTTCATCCGTTAGTTTTTTCCAAATACAAGGGGCAGGGCAACCGCAAGGGATTGCCCCTACCCTTTGTCCAGACCTGGTAGGGGTTGTGCCTTGCGCCTACCCTGCCCCTACCCTTTTAGCGACCGCTGCGGGCCTGAGCTCGGCGAACAAGCGCGTCAATGGCAACAGCGATGATCAGCACTGCTCCTTCGATCATCTGCTTCACATCTGTGCCCTGGCTGCGCAGATCGAGGCCGTTTTCCAGGCTGCCGATGATCAGCGCGCCCAGCACAATCGACCAGACGGAGCCGCGACCACCGAAGAGGCTCACGCCGCCGATGACCGCCGCTGCTATCGATTCAAGCAGGAGCGAAGGACTGATCTGGCTGGCGACCGCATTGGCGCGCGATGCTGCCAGAATACCACCAACGGCTGCCAGCGCCGAACACATAGTAAAGACCGTGACACGGATAAAGGTCACATTGATACCTGCGCGGCGTGCAGCTTCCGCGTTTCCTCCGACCGCATAGATATGGCGACCATAGCGCGTCTTGGTCAGGACGAGCCATAAAGCCAGGAGCAAGCCGAAGAAGATGGCCGCAGAGTTAGGCACGCCCAGGAATGTCCCCCCCGGCCCGGGAGTATTTTCAAGGATTGAGATCGTACCTTCGACCAGGATTACTACCAGCGCGATCTGGCCGATGAGCAGAAGCAGCGATTTCGTCCTCAGTCCGGCTCGCTTGCGCACGACATGATCCCAGACCAGCCCCGCAGCATAGAGTAGCAAGGCCAGCGTCGGCAAGCCAACGCCATAGACATCCGGCAAAAAGCTGCGAGAGCTGCCCGCAATCGAGACAATAGTGGGATCATGCACAATCAGCGTTGCTTGCCCCGCCAGCAGATAGAGCAACAGGCCGGAATAACTAATCGAACTGGCAAGCGTTACAATAAATGAGGGGATACGCAGAATAGCGGTAAACACCCCATTGATACAGCCCGCCAGCGCCCCTACCAGCACCCCGGCAAGTATCGCTTCCCAGGCAGGAACGCCCAGACGCTCAGAGAGCACCCCCATCGCCACAGCCCCAAGCGTCCCGACGGCTGCCACCGAGAGGTCAATTTCCCCCAGCAGGAGCACAAGCGTCACGCCCAGCCCCTCGACGCCAATGGTGATGATTTGCTGGAGCAGATTGGAGAGATTTTCTGGAGCGAGAAAAAGCCCATTGGTAGTGACAGCAAAATACACTGTAATAGCGATAAGTGTCAATAAGACAGGAATAAAGCCGAGGTCTCCCCGTAGCAGTTGGCTCAGGGTCTGCCGCTGTATATAGGAGGGGACTTCAACCGCAGTAGCCATCGATTGGCTGGTGGGTGGTTTTTGATCTATTATCTCGCTCATAATTTATTCCCCTCTATTGCGCCGTTACCATTTGCCCCGTCATTTTGTAAAATGGTGCCGAATTCGGCCCCTGTAATGGCGGCTACAACCTGCTCTGGCGTTGTCGATGCGATATCAAACGTAGCAACGCGCCTGCCCAGCCGCATTACGATCACGCGATCAACAACCTCGAATACATCGGCCAGACTGTGAGAGATTACAACAACGGCCAGGCCCTGGTCGCGCAGGCGGCGAATAAGCTGTAGCACCTGGCGCGTTTGCGCTACACCGAGAGCTGCCGTCGGCTCGTCCAGCAGCACAACCTTTGCCTTGCGCAAAATCGCTTTGGCAACGGCAATCGACTGGCGCTGCCCACCTGACAGCGTTGAGACGATGGCGCGTACCGAGGGCAATTTCACATCCAGCGTGCGCAGCACTTCTAAGCCACGCTGCTCCATCGCCATCTCGTTGAGCGTGCCAAAGGGCGTACTTTCCTCGCGCCCCAGAAAAAGATTGGAAACGACATCCAGGTTATCGCACAGCGCGAGATCCTGGTAAACCGTCTCGATCCCCAGGCGTGTGGCTACCTGTGGATTGGTGATTTTGACTGGCTGGCCCTCCAGGAAAGTTTCCCCCTCGTCGCAGGGGCTAACCCCCGAAATAGTTTTAATGAGGGTCGATTTGCCTGCACCGTTATCGCCAACAAGGCCAACCACTTCACCGGCATAGACTTCGAAATCGACATTATTGAGCGCACGCACGGCTCCAAAGCTTTTGCTAATCCCTTGCATGCGCAGCCGCGGCCCATCATAGGTAGCTGTCGGCGGAGACAGTGACATTTCCTGACCTGTTGTGGGCATACCGCTATCAGTCATAAAAGCCTCCAGGTGCGATGTTGGTAGCATTGTATCGAGAGGAAACACAGCAATGTCAAGCTCATCCTTATTACAACGCCACTTGACACCTCAGCATGTGATGCTTATACACCTCCTCAAGAGAGGCGGCGGGAGCTAAATAGCCCGCGCACGCCCTACTTGAGGGTTCTGAAATTTTTTAACAGGGCTAGCAGATGCCGCCAGTTCCTTTGGGCAGATTCTGGCAGATCTCGGCTACCGTCACGAAATTGTCCGCGATTACCGTGGAGGCGATGTTGGTCTTATCCACAGCAACGGGCGTCTCCAGGATCGAAGGAATGGAGCCGCCATCTTGTGTCTTGGTTACTGCGCCGTTGGTGAGAGATGCGGTGCTGGTGCCATCGTGCAGCGCCTTCACCAGATTAGCAGTGGCCTGAGCCTCTTTGTCGATGGCCTTGTAGACGGTCATGGACTGATCGCCAACCAGAATATTCTGGATACCGGCAACGGTGGCATCCTGTCCGGTGACCAGCACTTTGCCGTTAAGCTGTTTGGCCTTGAGCGCAGCAATCACCGAATTCGCCATACCGTCGTTGGCAACGTAAGCGATCTGAACATCGCCTTTGCCTTGCTGCGCGACTAATGCGCCATCCATCTCAGTACGAGCCGTGTCGTTATCCCAGTTAGGCGTGTACTGGTCGTAGACTTTCTTAAAAGTGCCATTATCAAACATCGGCTGCAGCTTGTTGAGCGCGCCCTGCCGGAAGAGAATGGCATTGTTGTCGGTCTGCGCTCCGTTAATCATCACGACGTTAGGCGTACCGCTTTTCACGAAGTCCTTATAGTGATCGATGATATATTGCGCCTGGAGTTCACCAACTTTGACGTTGTCGAAGGAGACGTAGTAGTTGAGATCCTTGCTCTGGATCAGGCGATCATAAGCGATGACCGGGATCTGCTTTGCCTTCGCCTTCGTGACGATAGTTGCCGCCGAAGCGCTATCACTTGCCGCCACTACCAGGATACAGTCTCCTTTGGTCAGAGCCGTATCGGCCTGGTTCTGCTGCGTGGTCGCGTCACCCTCGGCGTTGTAGTAGTCTACCTTGACGCCCGGGATCGCCTGGATATCGTTCGTCAGCAACGGTTTGTCTTTGCTGTCCCAGCGAGCTGAGGTGGCTGTTTCAGGCAGCAACACACCGACCTTGGTGCAATTTTTGCCGTTGACCGGTGCTGTAGAATTACCGGTGGTTCCTCCGCCAGTGCTACTATTGCCACAGGCGGCCAGCACCACAGAGATGAGAACGACGCCGAAAATGGCGCTAAACCCTGTTTGTTTCTGTCCAAATAGTTTCATGCGTTGTCACCTATCCTTCTGCTTTTCTGCGCGCTCATGCCGCGTTGCCTGCACGAGCAATATGAGTACATAAAGGTGTCTCACAGTCTGGGTATTCTCACTATGAAAAATGGGCAACACCTCCTTAATCGGGTTATCGGGCTAGCGAACGGTGGACTGGAGAACCGGCTGTTGCGCAGCGATTCGGCTCTCTTCTCGTTGCGCGGCCTCCTCTTCGCGGGCGATCAATATACGTTCCCAGGCCCTGAAAAATGGATAATACATGACGGCAGAGACCGCGAGATCAAAGAACTGCAAGAGACTGCCTCTGATATCCCCGCCAGTAGCGAAAAACCCGCTGATACCAACCGGAACGGTAAATGGCTGAATGATGACCGGCACATGCACCAGACCAAGCGAGAACGCGATATAGTTGATCGTGACGATAGTGACCGGTACCAGAATGAATGGTATGATCATAATGGGGTTGAGCATCATCGGCACCCCAAAGGTCACAGGCTCGTTGATATTGAAAATCGCCGGGCCTAACGCTACCTTGCCCACCGTTCGTAGCTGCGCTGAACGCGACCTCAGCATATAGACTACCAGGGGCCAGGTCGCGCCTGAGCCGCCAAGGTGGGCGAAGATATGGAAAAATGGTTCCGTGACAATGCCGTGCCCCCCGTTGACATTGCTCGCCAGGGTGGTGAACCAGAACGGGGCCGCAATGGCTGTGACGACGTTCATCCCGTGAATGCCCACCGACCAGAGCAACATCATCAAGACGATCTCCAGCACCGCCGCCGGGTAGCTATCCTGCACAACAACGAGTGGCTGGAAAAGTTGCATCAATAAGAGCGGGATCGTCATCTGATGCAGTTTATGATCTGACCCTATATATGTATGCGCACTCACAAACCACTCAAGACCCCAGATCGCAGTCAATAGCAATATGGTGGGCACAAGAGCTTCAAAGGCGCGCGTGACATTGGGGGGCACCGTTTTTGGCAGCTTGATGGTGAAGCGCGAGCCGCGAAACCAGCGCATGACTTCGGTCGTGACGATGCCGACGATAATCGCGACCAGCAGGCCCTGACCGCCGAGATAGGGGAGCACTTCGCCAAGACTCATCGTGGTCAGGTCCCGCACGGGCATGGTCGCAACCAGGAAAAGCACCACCGCGAGCACCCCGGGCTGGACCGGTTCCGTTCGATAATACTGGGCCAGGCTGTAGGCAACGCCAAAGGCGAGCACAAGAGCCATCAACCCGAACGAGAGCTGAAACGGGACCAGGATCGCGTTTTGATAAGGCTGGACCAGCGCCTCTAAGCCGCCAATAGGCGGAGGATTGGCGATGATCAGAAAAAGACTTCCGGCGATGATGAGCGGCAGGGTAAAAATAATAAAGGCGTCGCGGATAGCTTGCAAGTGGACACTGCTCGCCAATGCGCTCAGTGGTGGGACGAAGTGGCGCTCGAACCAGTCGCCGCTACGCTCTATCAGGCTGCTCACGCCAGCGCCCTCCCTTCATACAAACGCAATACCTGTTCCAGTACCGCTTCTCCGTTCATGGTAGCATAGTGAAAGGGTTCGATTAAAGCAACGGGCTTGCCTGCCGAACCTGCCAGCTTTTCGATGCTTTTACGCAAGTGGCGAATCTGTGGCGCAATCAGCACCACATCGCACTCGTCCACCCTGGCAGCATACTCGCCCGCGCTCAACGCCACGACAGTAAGCTCGCACTGTCGTGCCTGTGCTGCTGCGATCATGCTATCTACCAGCAGGCTGGTAGACATCCCCCAACTACACACAATTAATACTCGTATCATACCCCTCTCTCTCACGCTCTGCCCTGCTACGCAGACGGCCAACGCCGCTCCCGCGTTGTAGCTCCCCGATTCATCGTGGGAGCGTTCAGGCCGTCTGTAATGAATAGCCTGTCGAGAGGATGCTATCCACTACTTAACTATAAACCTCGGCGGAAGATCGAGATCTTTGAGTCTAATACTATGTGCAGCAAGAATAATACCAATTTGTGTGCTACACAGATAGCACACTAGGAAAAGCTGTTCCCTATTTTCACCAACCTGAAAACATTATTTCATTAAAATATATTGCCTGTACAGCCATAGCTATAATGGCAATGGAATAACAGAACAACCATCCTGTATCAAGTCAACATTGGATATCGTTTCGCCCTACTCACAGGGCAAAATAGTGAAGTAAATCATGTGAATACGTGTTAATAAGGAGTGTAATGTGGAACAGGCAGAGAAACAACTGGGAAAGGCGGCCAGTCGCCGTTCTTTTTTGCGCAGGGGTCTTGTCGTAGGAGGAGCGGGCACCATCGGCGCAGGCTTATTAGCTAATGGATTACCAGCGTTCGCCCAGGACAGCGCGCCCACTCAGGGAGATATAGACATTTTAAGATTCCTGGCCGCGCTCGAAATTATCGAAAGCGATCTGTGGCAACAATACAACGAGCTTGGTGGCATCCAGGACAGCGAAGAGCCTTCGGGGAGCGGGAACGTTCCTTACACGAAAGCCCTGCAAAAACTGGATATGGATATGCCCCAGTACATCCACGACAATACCGATGACGAGTTCAGTCACGCGGCCTTCATCGACGCATACCTGAAAGCGCAGGGTGCGCAGCCAGTCAGCCTGGATCAATTTCGCACCTTGCAGGGCAGCCAGGCAACGGGAGCGGCGAAAAACAAGAAGCGCATCACCAACCTGATGGAACTCACTGTGGATACCAGCTACTGGACTCGCTACCGCAGCAGCACAAAAAATCCTGATTTCGGCGATACGTTCCCTCAAGCCATCCCTGATCTGTTCAAGGGCAAGTTTCCCGCGATTCCCAGGGATGATAACGATCTCCATCCTCCCAAGCACCTGCAAGCGATTGCCAACACAGCGGGTTTCCACTTTGGGTTTATCGAGCAAGGGGGCACCAGCCTGTACCCGTCGTTAGCTCAGCGCGTCACGGATGCGGAAGTGCTGCGCATCCTGCTCAGTATCGGCCCGACCGAGACCATGCACTTTCAGACATGGCAGGATAAAGCGGGCAATGCGCCTCCTCTGACCGATCCCACCAATGGGTTGATGTTCCCGAACCTCAACGCTCCTCCCTTCGGCGGTCAGCTCTTCCAGACCAATCTGATTATGCCCGAGCCCACCATATTTCTTAGCCGCTCGTTCCCGGCCTGCTCGATCATTCGCCCCACCGAGACCCAGGGGGCCGCAATGGCCGCGCTCACTGCTCTAACGAACGATGGGCTTTTCATTGGTCAGTCGCCAGCGTTTTTCGCCTTCATGCAGGATCTCGCGCAGCAAGCGGACGCTGCTCAGCGCGGGGTGTAGCGCTGGTACGTAAAGGGCGGACAGGTGGGATGTTATGCTCCTGCCTGTCCGCCTGACGAAAAATTTGTTCTAAACTTTCTCCGCTGTATCTGATATAATACTCAGCATGAAGAATGCGAACGATCTCCCCATCATCCTGTTTGAATCCCAGCCAGACTGGGAGGGCTGGCTCAAAGAACATCATGCTGATACAAAGGGTATCTGGCTCAAGCTAGCCAAAAAGGGAACAAATATCCCCTCTATAGATTACCAACAAGCCTTAGAAATAGCCCTTTGTTATGGCTGGATTGACGGGCAAAAAGCTTCCCATGATGAGCAGCACTGGCTACAAAAATTCACCCCTCGCAGCTCCAAAAGCATCTGGTCGAAAATCAATTGTGATAAAGTAACGACCCTGATCGCAGAAGGAAGGATGCAGCCGGCAGGGATGTTGCAGGTGGAGCGAGCAAAGGCCGATGGTCGTTGGGATGCAGCCTATGAAGGACAAAGCAAGATTACCGTCCCCGCAGACCTGCAAGACGAACTAGACAAAAACCAGTCGGCCAAAGATTTCTTCGCTACCCTGGACAGTAGAAATCGCTACGCCATCCTTTTTAGAATACAGACGGCGAGAAAGCCCGAGACGCGTGCCGCACGCATCCAAAAGTTTGTTGGCATGCTCGCGCAAAAGCAGAAAATTTATCCCTGATTAGAAGTTGTTCAGGCTGAAGATATCGACCTGCCTGAGAATGCCTACGATATTGTACGCTTCCTCGTCGGGCAGGGGGCGGGCAATCTGCGCGCTCAGGATTTGCCAGGCGCGGCGACAGATGCTGAGTTCGCGCGCGAATTGCTGCTCCACGCGTTCACGCACCATCTGGCTCACGAGCATATCCTTCTGCTGACTCTGCTCCAGGATACAGGCCAGGTGGAGCATTAAACCCGCCAGCACCTCGTTCTCGAACGTTTCACCCACCTCGACTTCGATCAATTCGATCATACGCTCGATCAGCGGTAGCACACGAGTGGGATTGAGGAAAAGCAGACGTTGACCAAGCGTATTGGCAATTTCGCGTACAAGGTCCGCGCGTTGCGTAAAAACGGGCGGGACGCTCTCTGACTGCGATAATGAGGCCGGATGCAGCAGTGCCGGGTCAATAAGCGTATTTCCCAGCAACGTGCGCAACCGCACGATGCCATCGCCGAAGAGTATCTCGGTCAGGGAGATAAAAGGATAGCCTTCCAGATGAGGATTGATCGTTCCCACAATCGCCACGACTTGCCGCTCCCCCACCATGCGCCGCACGTCTGGCTCGGCTTTGCCGGAGAGGTTGATGTCCATGCAGATGATCTCGATACCCTGGCGGCGCAGTTCAGGGATATGCTCTTCAATCAATTCCGCGAGCTTTGTGGCGCTGCCAAAACCGGTCAGGCAGACGGAAAGGATGACGCGCATCTCCCGGGATGACGTGCTCTGCACCAGATTTTGACCCTGGACGATTTTCTCAACGGCTTCGCCCTCCCTTTCCCGCTCCTGTACATTCTTACCAGGTCCGTTGATAGCCCGATATAATGCCAGGCTGGCAGCCAGTTGGTCAAGCATCACATGAGTGCGCTGGGCGCGACGCAAAGCTTCAACGACCAGCGGCGCGCATACCCCTGACACCGTGCGCGTCTGCACTCCCGTACGGCGCGTGACCAGTTCGCCCAGAGAGAGCAGCGAAGCAAAATCGACGAGCAGCAACACGCCGCTCCCCTGATCCGCCTGGCTCACACAGTGCTCGACCTGAGCAAGCAACTCGTCAGGAGATTGCTCTAGCGTCAGCTCGACCCAGTAGACCGAACTGACCCCCACCAGCGTATTCGCCAGTTCCGCCAGTCCAGACGCTACGCCGCGTCCGTGAGCTGCGACGACGATGCCGACCGTGGATTGCCCGGTGCTCAGCAACAGATCAGCATTAGCAAAAAGCACGGTGAGCACATCCGCTTCGCTTTCCGGCAAGGCTACGCCCAGCGCCGAGCGAACGCGTAGCAGCGCCACCTGCGCCACTGCATATTCGAGAGGATAGGTATGGCGCATAGACTGAAGCGTGGATTCGACCAGCGGGCGTCCCTGAGCGATATGCTCTAAGGCGCTGGCAAGGTGCAGCGCCAGCACCAGTGCGAGCTTCTCCGGGAAGGTGCGCTTTAACTGTTCCTGCGCATACTCTACAATGGCCTGGCTCACCGTGGCGATGCGCTCATCCACGAGACGTGAAAGATTTTCAGCGGGACCTTGCGTGATGGTGACGGCGAAACGCTGGAAGTAATGCTGGATATCCATGTGCAGCAGGTCATTAATCTCGTCCTCGCGTAGCCCGCTGCCGCGTAGAGCGTTGAGTTCCGCGCTAATAGCGTCATAGAGGCCATGCGACGGACCCGGCACGTTATTCAGGCTCAGACCGGTGGGCGTAAAGATATGGGTTGCGTCCAGCAAATGAAGCACCGGTTCGAGCACGCGATGCAGTTCCGCCGTACGCAGCAGGCCACGCCGGATGTGCTCGGGCAAGATGTCAGTATGCACATTCAGTTCTGTGAGGTTATTGAGCCGGTACTCTAAGTACGCCCGCGCGCAGGTGAGCTGGACATCAGTACGGAGCTGCCCAATATTACCTGGACAATCGTACAGCAGCAGCGCGCGCAGCACCTGCGGCGCGACATGAATATTGGTACCGATGCTGCTGCACTCGCTGGTGAAAAAGACGTGTATCAGCTCGTAGCGTTCTGTAATGGTACGTTCCTTCAAGCCTGGCAGAGCAATGGTCATGGGGATACGGCGGCGAAACGTCGGCAGCAGGGCGGTGGCCGGATCTTCGGTCGTGGCGGCGAGCAGTAACAGCGAAGACTGCCGTTCCCGCACATCACCCAGGCGGCGAAAGCGTTCGCGGTCCATCAGGTAGAAGAGCATCTCCTGGCCCTCCGGCGGCAGGCGATGCACCTCATCCAGGAAAAGGATGCCGCGATGCGCTTGTTCGACCAGCCCATCACGGTCGCGATCCGCCCCTGTATACGCGCCACGTACAACGCCAAAAAGATGAGCCATCAACAACTGAGGATTGCCCGCGTAGTCGGCACAATTAAAGCTGATGAAGGGCGCATCCGGCGGCAGAGCCTTCAGTTCCAGCGCGAACGCATGCATCAGGCGCGCAAAGGTCGTTTTCCCCACGCCGCTGGGTCCGCAGAGCAGCGTATGCAGCCCGCGTGGTGGGTAAAGCATGGCCGCCTGCGCCTGCTGAATGGCGACTTTTAACCCATCGTTATGGCCGATCAGCGCCTCAAAATCCGCCACGACGCCTGGCAGAGCAGGAGCAGCCGGGGGCGGCGGACTGGATTTTTGTATTAAGGGCATGGCGCGAGGCTCTGGTTGGGCAGTATGGCGGCTCTCATCTGTTATTCGCGTGACCGGATCGGGTGAAGGCGCTCTGAGCGTAAATAGCACGGGGCGTCCGGGGATGCGTTCGATGATTCCCTGTTGAGCGAGGAGGTTGAGGTCGCGGCTGGCGTTCGTTCGGTCCACCTCTGCCAGCTCAGCCACTGCTTCGGCGCTGAAGCCAGCATGACGACGCAGTATCCCTTGCGACACTGGTCTTTGCGTACACAATGATCGCAGCGCCTCTAAAACACGATCCTTGCGTTGCACGGCCCGATCCTTCCAGAGAAGATGTAATGCTGTGTTCTTCGTCTTCACATAGTATAACCGTATGGAGTGGAGAACACAATCTAGTTTGCATATCAGGTCCCCATTTAAAACGAACCTCACCGTGTACGTTGACAGCGTCTGTTATCATTTTGATAATTCATGGGTTAATAATAATTGACGTAATTGAGTAGGAGAAAAACGGAAAATGAAGCTCAATCAAGTTATAGCCATTGAGAAGGGAACGAAAAGTCGCTCATTACAGGAATTGACAGAAGCCCACCATGCGCTACAGAAGCCCGCGCTACTCTCCGGCATTTCGCGCACGTATCGCCCCCGCGACGAAGAAGGGGAACAACTGCCGCCCGAGTCCACCAGAGTGCAGATCAGAGCTGAGGAAATCATCCGCGAGACAGCGGAAGTGCTGACGAAGCTTTTTGATGTCGTTGCTACTAAAGATTGGGCCAATTGCAAGGCGAAAGCGGACGTCGTCGTTGAGGGGCAGACCTTGCTGAAGGATGTGCCTGCGACCCACTTGCTCTTTCTGGAAAAACAATTAATTGACTTACATACATTTATCAAGAAATTGCCGGTCCTCGATGCATCGGAGCTATGGACCTATGACGCTTCCGCCGATTGCTGGGCCACCGAGCCGGTACAAACGGTTCGCACCAAGAAGATCCCGAGAAACCATGTCAAGGCGGAAGCTACCGAGAAGCATCCGGCGCAGGTCGAGGTCTACTATGAAGATGTGAGCGTGGGCAACTGGCGAACGGTGAAATTTTCTGGCTCCCTGCCAGCCAGGCGCGTTCATGATTTGTTGGCGCGGGTGGAGCGGCTGCAAGAGGCAGTGAAGTTCGCACGCGAAGAGGCCAACAACCTTGAGGTAGAGGAGCAGAAGGTCGGTGAAAAAATATTCCATTATCTGTTTGCCTGAGTTTGCTATTGCATTTTATCCCTCTTTGTTTTAGACTGATCGCTGGAGTCATAGACTGAAACTGAAGCTTACCTTTAAGGCAATGACGTAAAAGGGCAGGTTCGAGTCCTGCACCCGCCATAAAACGTGGCGGGTTAGCCCAGCGGCAGAGGCAGCGTCGGAGCCGCCACAGCAGCAAGTTATTACTCCAGACTCAGCATTTCCGTCGAGCGCCAAATCGAGTGTCTGGAGCCGTTGATCGTCGAATACTGGTGCAAATCCAGTCCGCCTCTTTCGCGTGAGGCGGTAGTTCAATAGCAGAACACGATGGTGTAAGGACTGAGCTCCAGGCTTAAATGTGTTGGCGCGCGCAAATGGGCGGGCACCGAGGTCCGGGAAATGGACATTTTCCCGGACCTTACCTTTTCCTCCCACGCTTCTTGTCCTCTCAAGTATACTTTGCTATAGCGATTCCGATTCAGACAGCAAACTTTTTTTATCGCATCTTTTCCACATACATTGGAGGATGAACCATGAACATTCAAGATGTCGTGCAACGAGCGCAGAGCGAGCATCTGCGGCTCGTACGCTTCCTGTACTGCGATAATGGAGGTATTATTCGCGGCAAAACCACTCACGCCAGCAGGTTAGCCAGCCGGATGCGCGAAGGCATTGGGCAGACGCTGGCAATGCAGGCGTTCACCGGCGTGGAGTCGCTGGCCTCCGTTGAAGGCATGGGGCCAGTTGGCGAGTTCCGCCTGATCCCCGATCCCGCAACCTTCGTTGTACTGCCCTATGTTCCCAATAGCGGCAGTATGATGTGCGACATGATCCTGCTGGACGGCAGGCCCTGGGAGGCCTGCCCACGCTCATTCCTCAAGCGCATGATCGCCGAACTTGCCTCGCTTGGCATGCGGGCGGAAGCTGCTGTCGAGCACGAATTCTACCTGGCACGCGAAGAGCAAGGAAGCTATGTGCCCGCAGACCATAGCCTCTGCTATAGCAGCATAGGGCTGGACGACGAGGCGAAAGTGATCGATGCTACTCTTGCGGCATTGGAGGCGGAAGGCATTGCTATCGAATTATTTCATACCGAGCTTGGACCGGCTCAGCAGGAGCTTTCCATTCGCCACGCCAATGTGTTGCGAGCCGCCGATAATGTCTGCCTTTTGCGCGAGACTGTACGCGGCGTGGCCCGCACCTTCGACCTGTTCGCGACCTTCGCCCCCAAGCCTTTTCTCGACCAGGCGGGCAGTGGCGCGCATATCCACTTCAGCCTGTGGGGCACGGACAAGAGCGACCACCCCAACACCAACCTCTTTTTCGATGGCAATCAGCGCGGCGGATTAAGCGAGACCGGCAAGTACTTTATTGGCGGCGTCTTGCGTCATATCCGTGGCCTCCTTGCTATCACCTGCGCCTGCCCCAATTCGTATCGCCGCTTGCTGCCGCACTACTGGAGTTCGGCATATGATACGTATGGCTTCGATAATCGCGAGTGCGCGCTTCGCGTGCCATCACTCTTCAGCGGACGCGAGGCCAGTTCGATCAATCTCGAACTCAAGTGCGCCGACCATAGCGGCAATCCTTACCTGGCACTGGGCGCGTTCATCGCTGCCGGGTTGGATGGCATCAAGAACCAGATCGATCCAGGTGAACCGCAGGAGATCGATCCCGGCAACTATAGCGACGAGGAACGCGAGCGGCGCGGCATCCGTCGCCTTCCCACCACCTTTGATGAGGCCCTTGACGAACTGGAGCGAGATAAGGTATTGACCGCTGCACTGGGACCACTGCTGACCAGCGCGTATCTGGCAGTCAAACGCGAAGAAATTGCTTTCTTCAAAGAGAAGTCACCGGAGGAAGAGGCGCGCCAGCACTTTTATAAGTATTAGCAGACTGCAACAAATTAAAATGGTAATGGGGCATTACCATTTTAATTTGTTATATGCATGAATAAACCCGAATTTCCATTTTCTGGAAATTCGGGCTTCTGGTTGTTTCGACTCCCTATTGATTAGAGGTCTGAATAGGGTGTTGTTGTCGAGCCGGACTTTGCCGTCCGTTTGGTAGTATCGGCAACATCCTGCCCCGTTTGTTTTACCTCCGAGGCGCTCTTTTGCGTCAGGTCGCTGACATTGCTGGTGGCGTTTTTGACGGTCGAGGCTGCCTGCTGGGCATAATCCTTGAGTGTGCCTGCGGTCTGCGAGAGGCGATCCGAGACCTGCTGCGTGTACATATTCAACTGTTCGTTCTCGGGCAGATAACCGCGCATCTCGTTTAAGCGCTCACTCACCAGTCTGCGCATCTCGTCGCCTTTCATCGGCGCGATCAGCAGACCGATACCGGCTCCAACGAGAATCCCTTTAAAGAAGTTGTTCATGTGAAATGTCCGTCCTTTCCTAATATCCTGACCTATGAATATCTACGAGATGATATCCCCTCATAGCTGTTTTCACGAAAACTTACTTACTAAAACACGCATAGCACAAGCAATAAGTTTCAGACCAGCAACCGTTTACCCTAACAGGTTGTATGGGCTTTGCAATAGACGTTTAACCTCCTGAAGGAAGCGCGCCACCGTTGCTCCGTAAAGGATACGGTGATCCGCCGACATGGTCATCGGCATAATATCGCGCAAGACTGGCTGGTCATCGACCGGGACAAATTGTCTGCGCGTCGAGCCGATTGCCAAAATGGCGGCCTCCGGCGGGTTGATGACGGCAATAAAATCGGTGACATCCATCATACCCAGGTTTGAGATTGAGAATGTGCTCCCGGCCATCTCTGCTGGCGTCAGCTTATTTGCTCGTGCCTTCTCGATTAACGTCCTGGCCTCGCGAGCAATCGTCCTTACACCTTTGATGTTTGCATTGCGAAGAACGGGTACCACCAGACCTGCCGGAACGTCAACCGCGATCCCTATATGGATCTCTTTATGCCGGATAAACTGCCCATCCCTGTAAGAACTGTTGACCTCGGGAAACTTCTCCAGAGCAAGCGCACAGGCTTTAATAATCAGGTCATTGACGCTGATCTTCACTCCATCTTCACCTGCATCTTCGTTGAGCTGCTTACGCAGCGCCAGAGTATCGGTCATGTCCACTTCGTTGCTGATGTAAAAGTGCGGAATGCTCTGCTTGGCTTCGGCGAGGCGGCGCGCTATCGTGGCCTGCATACGCGAAAGTGGCACGCTTTCACCTTCTTGCTGCGCAGGAACCGGCTCCTGTGGCTGTGTCGGAGCGGCAGGCGCACCAGCAGCGGTCGCTGCTGGTGCGCCTGCGCGCTGATGCTGTAGAAAATCCTCGATATCATCACGCACGACGCGCCCGCCTGGACCGCTGCCTTGAAGCTGGCTCAGGTCGAGATGATGCTCCTCAGCCATCCGGCGAGCAATCGGCGAGGCTTTGACAAATGGCTGTTCACCCGCTTGTGCCCCGTCGGCCTCTTCGCGTTGCGGCGCGGGCGAGGAGGACGGCGGTTCTACCCCGGCTTCCGCTTTCGCTGCTCCTGCTGTTGCTTCTCTGGCCGAAGGCGTTGCTACGGCCTCGGTGGCGCTGGAGGTTGGCGGCGAGGCGGCCTGATCAGTCTGCGGCGTTTGCTCTGCTGCTGGCTGCTCCTGTTTCGGCTGCGCGCCTGTTCCACTACCGATAATAGCAACGACCTGGCCGATAGGGGCGCTCTGTCCTTCCTGCACGACGATCTGTTCAAGCACGCCGCTATCGTAAGCTTCAAGGTCCATCGTGGCCTTGTCCGTTTCGATCTCTGCCAGGGTATCGCCTTTTTTCACCTCATCCCCAGGCTTCTTGAGCCAGCGCGCGATGGTTCCCTCTTGCATAGTATCGCTGAGGCGCGGCATGGTAACATCAGGCATGGCTCACAATCCTCCTGCGCCTGAGCGCCAGCTCATCGATAGCATCCAGAAGCTGCTTTGCCCCTGTCAGCGCGGCCTGCTCCAGCTTCTTTGAATAGGGCAGCGGCACCTCCAGGCTCGCCACGCGCTTGATAGGAGCGTCCAGATAGTCGAAAGCTTCCTCCTGGATGATCGCAGCTATCTCCGCGCCGACGCCATAGGAGCGCCAATCTTCCTCAAAGATGATGGCCCGATTCGTCTTCTTCACCGAGTTGATAATGGTTTCGTGGTCCAATGGACGCAGCGAACGCACATCAACCACCTCGACGCTCAGTTTGTTCTCCTGCTCCAGACGGCGCGCAACGTCCAGCGCCACCACGGCCATGCGCGAGTAGCTGATGATGGTCAGGTCCGTGCCCTCTTTGCTGACCTTTGCTTGTCCAAAGGGGATGGTGTAATCGCCATCGGGTACCTCGCCTTTGGTGTTATAGAGGGCGAGATTCTCCAGAAAAACGACCGGATTATTGCCGCGAATGGCGGTACGCAGCATGCCCCTGGCATCGGCTGGCGTGGATGGCGCGACAACTTTCAGCCCTGGCACGTAGGCAAACCAGACCTCCAGGCTTTGCGAGTGCGTGGCCGAAAGCTGCTGCCCTCCGCCTCCCGGCGTGCGAATCACCAGCGGGACCGCGCATTGACCGCCAAACATGGAGTAGATTTTTGCCGCGTGATTGACAATGGCATCCATAGCCAGCGCGATAAAGTTGATGGTCATGACCTCGACCACCGGATGCAACCCCAGCATCGCGGCCCCCGTAGCCAGGCCCACAAAGCCGTTTTCGCTGATCGGTGTATCGACGACGCGCTTCGGCCCGAATTCTTTTAAGAGACCTGCTGTAATTTTATAGGACCCTTCGAATACGCCGATCTCTTCACCAATCAAGAACACATTCTCGTCGCGCAGTAGCTCTTCACGCAGCGTATCATGCAGGACCTGCCGGAATGTCATCTCTGCCATTGCTATTGTCCTCCCTTCGCCGCTTGCTCGGGAGCATAGATGTAATCAAACAGGCCCTCGACGGCAGGATCAGAGCTCTCTTCGGCAAATTTCACGGCGGCCTCTATAGTATGATCGACCCGTTCATCGATTTTCTGTAGATCTTCGTCGCTCGCCTTGCCCGCCGCTTTGAGATGTTCGGCAAAAATGGGGATCGGATCGCGGGCGCGCCCCTGACGAATCGTCTCCTCGGAACGATAGCGGTCAGGGTCAACCACGGAATGCCCACGGAAACGGAAGCTGACGGCCTCGATCAGGCTGGGCTGATGCTCTTCGCGCGCAACCTTTGCTGCCTCGCGGACAGCATCGCGCACGGCGAACACATCATTGCCGTCTACACGCTCGCTGCGCATATCGTAAGCGCAGGCTTTGCGATGCAGTTCGGCAACGGCTGAACCTCTGGCGACCTCCAATCCCATGCCATACTGGTTGTTGACGATAAAGTAGACGATGGGAAGGCGATAGATTTTAGCCATGTTGAGCGATTCGTGAAAGGGGCCGCCGTTGGTAGTACCATCGCCCATCTGGCAGGCGACGATCTCGTGAGAGTCGCGATAGGCAATGGCGAAGGCAGCTCCTGTGGCAAGCGGCAACTGACCGCCCACGATGGCATAGCCGCCCATAAAGCGTCTGCTGAGATCAAACAGGTGCATAGAGCCGCCGCGCCCACGCGAACAACCGGTCTCCTTGCCGAATAGCTCAGCCATGACCACATCAGGCGAGATGCCGCGCCCGATGGCGTAGCCATGCTCTCGGTAGTTAGTGTATACATAATCGTCCGGCTCCAGCCCAGCGCAGAAGCCGACGACGGTAGCCTCTTCGCCTAGATTAAGATGGCAATAGCCGCCAATACGCGCCCGGTTATACATTTCCGCGGCCTTCTCTTCAAAACGGCGAATCAGCAACATCTGGTAATAATAGTTGAGCAACGTCTCCTTATCAGTACTCTCAAAGGCAGGAGGCGTCTGCACCTGTTTATTGGCAGGTGGCGCTTTCTGCGTTGCCTGGCTCTGCTGAGTATCCATACTGACTTTCTCGCTTCTTTCCTGCTAAAACAACATCGGGTGAATCCGCGTGAGCCGCGGTCACAACCGGAAATTATGAGCCTGGGGGGACCATATCGGATGAGGCAAAGACTGCGACTCCGGCGCAGCGGGAGCAGCTCTCCGGCTCTGTGTCGCTATATGTTGTCTCCCCGCACACATTACACACCCAGCGCGTGGCGACCTCCCGCACCAGATCGCCCCGGCTCACAATACCGACCAGCTTGCCCTGGTCCAGCACTGGCAAACGTTTGATATTCTGATGCACCAAAATATGCGCCACATCTTCCAGATCAGTGTCCTGAGTGACGCTAATCAGGCCGCCTGTCATAATGTCCTTAACCTGCTGGCCCTGCTTGCCGATCACATCAAATTCAGAAACAATGCCCACCACCATCCCATCATCGTTAACGACCGGCAGCCCACTGATATGGTGGCGCGCCATCAAAGACGCCGCCTGTTTGACGCTCTGGCCCTCATTGACTGTGACTACATTGGTGGTCATTACATCTTTGACTTGCATAGTATTGCACTCCCTCCCTCTTAACAATCGGTCAGCGCCATCGATTCGCGGACAAATGGCCTCTTCTTTCACACGCACGCGGGCTGTTGTGTGATACAAAAGAAAGTCAAGAGCGTATAGATGCCCTTCGCGATGAGAAATGGGGATGGAATATGCTTGAGGAACGCCAGTAGCGCCTGGAACGGGCCGTAGCGGCGCTGCTGGATGTCGCCCACCTGCTTGCTATTACCTCTGATGAGCTATCCGCCGAGATTAATCGCCAGCTTGAACGGGTATAGGCACGTTTTCAGACCGGCTCCGTCTCGCCCGTCGCGTCATCGTGGCGGCGGCATCGCTATCCTTCACCGTAAAGCCGATGCTGGCAGCGAGCAAGACAAGGACGGCGGAGGCAATGAACGCAGCATGATAAGCAGTAAAGTTGGGTACGGCGGTACCGCTCGCGCTCAGGCTGGTCATACCAAAGGCGCTAATCACAGTGCTGATCAGGGCAACGCCTATCGAAGCGCCGATCTGACGCTGCGCATTGAAGATCGCCGAAGCCTGTCCGGTCTGGGCCGTGGAGATCGTCGCGAACGAAGCGGCCTGCACAGAGGTAAAGGAGAAGGCCATACCAGCACCGATCAGGAACATCAATGCCCGCATCAGCCAGAGGCTGGTATCCTGCCCCATCAGGCACATTGCTGTCATCAAGATGGAAACGCTAATCAGTCCGGTTACGATGAGACGGCGCGGGCCAACATAGGGATAGAGGCGGGCGACAATCTGCGTCGAGACCAGCACGCCGATAGCTTCCGGGAAGGTGGTCAGGCCGGAGGTGAGAGCCGAAACGCCTCGGGCCTCCTGCAAAAACAACGGCGTGGAATACAGCAAGCCGAGAAAGCCCGCCGCCGAGAAGATTGAGAGCGTATTGCAGGTGCGGAATGATCGATTGCTAAAAAGGCGTAGATCCAGGATCGGATGCTTTGAACGCAATTCGACAAAGATAAAGGCTATCAGGAGAGCCGGACCAATAATCTCACTGCTGAGAATACTGGGCGTGGTCCAGCCATAGTTCGGCCCTTCACTCAAGGCATACATCGTCAGGGCAAGGCCGACGCCAGCCAGCAGGAAGCCGGGCAGGTCGAAAGATCCGGCGGCTCGCTCCCTATACTCTTGCAGGAAGAACAGACCGAACAGAAAAGCGGTCACGCCGATGGGGACATTGACATAAAAGACCCAGTGCCATGACAATTTATCGATAAGCAGGCCACCGAGCACCGGACCGGATGCGGGTGCAAACACAGTTGGGATGTTGAGGATGCGCGATACCTGTACGCGTTCCTCTGGAGGAAACGTGCGATACAGGATAGCAGTCCCCACCGGAGTAAGCGCGCCGCCGCCGATGCCCTGCAAAATGCGGAAGCCGATCAGCATGGGCAGGCTCGTCGCTACACCACATAAAGCCGATGCAGCCGTAAAAAGTGCCAACGCGCTCAGAAAAATACGTTTTGTGCCCAGCCGATCCCCCAACCAGCCCGAGGCGGGAATAATGATCGCGAGACTGACCAGATAGCCGACCACCACGGCATCGATTGCGGTGCCCGATACATTAAACTGGCGACTCAACGCGGGCAGGGCCACGTTCACAATGGTCCCATCGAGGATGGACATGAACATTCCGACGACAAATAGAACACTTACAACTACTTTTGGATTGATAGCAAGACGATGCATACGATGCACTCCGATATCTAGTGGGCAGCGGCAGAGGGCCGGTTCATAGAAATTTATGTACTTACAACATCAACATTCACATTGGGAAGTTTATTCCAGTAGTAGGGCTTATCCTCTTCGAAGTTCGGTTATTGTGCAATCCTTCCATCTCTGGCATACTCATAGCATATGAACAGACAGAAAGAGAGTGACAACATTGAAATTTGGCCTTTTTTCGATGAATAGCTTTGTGTGCAGTTCTCCTGAGGTCGCTGTAGGAATAGCTCAGCTTGCTGAAGCCGTCGGATTCGAGTCGTTATGGGCTGGAGAACATGTCGTGCTCCCTGATCCGCAGGTCCCCCCCTCGCCAGCAGCGCCCTCTGACCGCATTCTCGATCCGATCATTGCGCTAACCTACCTGGCAGCCCACACCCGCCAGATCCGCCTGGGAACAGGAATTCTTATCCTGCCGCAGCGTAACCCGCTCGTGCTGGCAAAAGCACTGGCAAGTCTGGACATCCTCTCCGGTGGACGCTTGATCTTTGGCATCGGCACTGGGTATCTTGAGCCGGAGTTTCGTGCTCTGGGTGTCCCTTTCGCTGATCGTGGCGCACGCACTGATGACTATCTGGCAGCGATGCAAGCCATCTGGACGCAGCCCCAACCAGCCTATCATGGCCGTTTTGTTTCCTTTGAGCACGTCCAGGCCCATCCACAACCGCAGCGCCCTCTCCCGGTCGTCGTTGGAGGTCAGAGTGTTTCCGCCTATCGCCGGGCTATAAAGCTTGGAACTGGTTGGTACGGCTGGTCCCTCGATCTCGCCGGGACAGCGCATGCTCTTAGCGAGATCGAGGAGGTTCGCAAACGATACCAGCGCCCAGAGGAGCTAGGAAAACTGGAGATCAGCATCACGCCGCCTCCCGGGAGGATCACACTGGAAGACGCAAAACGGTACGCCGATCTGGGGATTGACCGATTGATTCTCCTTCCTCTCAAACGGTTCAGCGAAGCCAATCTGAAAGAGTTTGTCTCGCAGATAGGCGAGACCGTTCTCGGTCGCCTTGATTGATGGCTACCGTTCCCACGGGATGTCCAGGGTAACATCTTCGACGTTCCAATTACAGGGGAGAGGATGGGCGCTAAAGCGGACGCCGTGAACCGCGTCGCCACAGCAGGGTGCGGTCTCCGGGTCTCGCACCCTTTTTGTTTGCACTGCCCTGATCCCCTTCGTCCATCATGAGAGTGGTCAAAGCCAGCTACTTGAGTTCCTCAGCGTAAATGTTGCCAGCGCACGAATATCGCGGGACGATGCGCCAACCAGCACGTCGAATTCACCGGCTTCGGCGACCCATTGATGCAGGCTGTCATCGTAGTAGGCCAGGGCGGAACGCCCGATAGAGAGCGTGACCGTCTTGCATTCGCCAGGCTCAAGGTGTACTTTCGCGAAGGCTTTCAATTCCTTTTCGGGGCGCTGCAACCGCGCCTGCCGATCCCGCACATACAACTGCACCACTTCTTTACCGGCGCGCAGCCCCGTGTTGGTCACATCGACCGAAACCTGTAACGTATCGTCTGGTCCAATCTCCCGGGCGCTCAGCCGTAGGGCACTATAGCCGAACGTGGTGTAGGAGAGGCCAAAGCCGAAGGGAAAAAGCGGCGCAACTCGTTTTTTGTCATAGTAGCGATAGCCGACGAACAGCCCTTCCCCATAGTAGACCTTGCCATTCTCACCCGGAAAGTTGAGATAGGCAGGGTTATCCTCCACGCGCACAGGGAAGGTCTGGGGCAGCTTCCCGGAGGGCACGACATCCCCAAAGAGCACATCGGCAATGGCGTTGCCACATTCCTGACCAGGATACCATGCCTGGACGACCGCTGCCACCTGATCCAGCCAGGGCATAGTGATGGGAGAACCGGTGTTGAGCACGACAATCGTGCGCGGGTTAGCCGCTGCCACCTGCTCGACCAGCGCGTGCTGCTGTCCAGGGAGCTCCATATCTGGCCGGTCAAATCCTTCGCTCTGCCACTCGCCGCCAAAACCCACGCAGACAATAGCCACATCTGAGGCCGCCGCCAGTTGGGCCGCGCGCTCAATGGCATCGGCAGGGATCGGCGGCAAAAGTCCCAGACGCACGGCGGCAAGGCGCGATGCTTCAGATGTGGCATATTCGAGCGTGAGTTGGTACTGATGCCCGGCCTCCAGAGAAACCACTGTCTGGACCTCCGTGCTGCCAAAACCAAAGAATTCTCTCCCGCGCGTTTGCTGCGTCCAATTGTCGATAATCTCGCGTTCGTCAAGCCACAGCCGACTGAGGCCCGCACTGACCAGCGAGAAGGTGTAGCTCCCTGTTTCTTGCGGCGTGAAGCGAGCTTCCAGACGGGCCGAAAACTGCCGCGGATTCACCCCTGCGGGCAGATTGAGCCACATAAGATTGGCTGTCGATTGCGTCTCCTGGTAGACGGATGTACCGCTGAGATCGCCGTTATTGAAGTATTCGATAGCTAATCCATGCTCGCTTCCCTGCGTTCCTGCCAGCGCCAGGCTCGTATCGAGTAGGGGTAACAAGCGGTAATTAGTGCAGCCCTGCTCGTAGCCTATGCGCATCTGATCCCCGACCTTCGCCACAACCCCTGCAAAAGGAGTCACCGCATAATGAGCGTTGACCTGGGCGCTACCGCCGCCCGTGACGTGCGCCACTTTAGCATTGGGGCCAATTACCGCTATCGACGTGAGTTGCTCGCGTTGCAGTGGTAGTGCCTGATTATTATTTTTGAGCAGGACAATGCCCTCGGCAGCCGCCTCACGCACGAGGGCGCGGCGCTCTGGCAGATCAATGGCCTGCTCCTCTTGCGCCTGTGAATGCTCAAAGAGGCCCGCTTTTGCCAGCAGCAGGAGCAGGCGACGCACGCTTGTATCAAGCGTTGCTTCCTGAACCTCACCCTGCTCAACGGCGGCAAGCAGCTTCTTGCCGCGCCAGCGTGGAACAGGCATCTCCAAGTCAAGCCCTGCATTGACGGATGCGGCAGTGCTTTTGACCGATTCAAACCAGTCTGAGACTACCACGCCGTCAAAGCCCCACTCGTCGCGCAAAATCTCGGTCAGCAAATACGGGCTTTCCGAGGCCGCCACGCCGTTGACCAGGTTATAGGAAGCCATGATGGTCCAGGGCCGGGCCTCGCGCACAGCAGCTTCGAAGGGCAACAGATAGATTTCGCGCAACGCCCGTTCGCGCACCTCGGAACTGATACTGAAGCGTTCGAACTCCTGGTCGTTACAAACATAGTGCTTGATCGAGGCTCCCACGCCTTCCCGCTGCAATCCTGTAATGTAGGCCACAGCCAGGCGCGCGGAGAGATAGGGATCTTCGGAGAAGCATTCGAAGTTCCGGCCACCCAGCGGTGAACGCTGGATATTGACGGTAGGGCCGAGCAGCACCTGTGCCCCCTTCATTCTGGTCTCGTCTGCCAGCGCCTGCCCGATCCGTTCCACCAACTCGGTATTCCAGGTTGAGGCCAGCGAAATCTCTGCCGGGAAGGCGGTGGTCTTCGTGCCGCCGGTGAAGCTGCCTGCTCCCCTGGCTCCATTAGGGCCATCCGTCATCTTCAGGGAGGGAATCCCTAATCGCTCAATAGGAACGGTGTACCACATATTCGTACCGGCGAGCAGCGAGACTTTTTCCTGCAAGGTCATTTGACCAAGCAGGTTTTCGATCAACGAAGGAACAGAGGAAGAGTTCATCAGCGTACCCCTTAAAAAAAATTGGAAGCTCAACACATGATATAATTTTACCAACAATGTATCTAATTTTATAGCAGCCAATCTTAGAGGACGCAAGCAAGTTCCAGGTTTTTACCAGCACCAGAGAGGACGCATTGTGAAGAACAGACAGAAGCTGAGCGGCGCGCAAGCGACCATCGCCACGTTACGAGCGTATAACGTTGATACGATCTTTGGCATCCCAGGAGTGCATACCCTGCCACTTTATGACGCCATGCGGGAGGAAAAGGGACTGCGCCATATCCTGGCACGGCATGAGCAGGGGGCAGGCTTTATGGCCGACGGCTACGCGCGCATAACGGGCAGGCCCGGCGTTGCCTGCACCATCACAGGGCCGGGCGTCACCAACATCACCACGCCCGTCGCCGACGCCTATGCCGACTCCATTCCCTTGCTGGTGATAAGCACCAGCCTGCCACGAGCCTCAAAAGGTCACTTCCGCGGCGAGCTGCACGGGCTAAAAAATCAACTGGGCACAATGGAGGCGCTGGCCGGATGGACGCGAGCGGTTGAGTCGGTTGAGGAAATTCCGGCGGCTCTGCAAGATGCCTTCCGGGTCATGTACACAGGCCGTCCGCGAGGCGCTTACCTGGAGATCCCGCTCGACCTGCTGAGCACTGAGGCAGAGGTAGAGATCCCCGCGCCGGCAGCTCACGCTGAGACGCTACCGCATCCTTCGCAAGACGATATTATGGCTGCGGCACACCTGCTAAGGGAGGCCCGACGTCCGCTGATTATCGCGGGCAATGGCGTAACCTTCGCTCAGGCAAACCAGCAACTGGCCCAACTGGCAGAACTTCTCCAGGCTCCCGTGCTGCTTGGCGGCAAAAGCCATGACGTTCTATCTACTGATCACCCCCTGGCTATCACCTCCAGGGGCTACGCTCCCAACGAATTGCAGGCCCTGGTCGGAAATGTCGATGTGGCTCTGGTGGTCGGCAGCAAGCTGGGGGCACAGCGCACGAACGCCTCCGTTCTGGAGAGCGGCAAAATGAGAACGGTCAAAGTCAGCGGCGGCAGTCTCCCCCTGCCCGCGCAACTGATCCATATTGATATCGATCCCGCTGAGATTGGGCACAACTATCCCGCCGCGGTGGGGATCGCCGCCGACGCTTGTCTCTCGCTCGAAGCTCTTTTAGAGGCGCTACACGACCATCGCCCTGCCACTTCACGGCTAGACGAAGTAGCGCAGGTGAAGGAGGCCATACGCAACCGTGTGCGACGCAGCTATGGCGAAGCTTTATCTCTGCTCGACGGTGTACGCGAGGGGCTGCCGCGCGATGGCATCATCGTCACGGATATGACGATGCTGGGATACGCCAGCGCGCAATATTTACCGGTCTACGAGCCACGCACCTTGATCCACCCCTCCGAATTGTGCGCGATTGGCTGCGGCCTGCCCCTGGCGATTGGCGCTCAGGCGGCAGCCGCGGATAAACCGGTCGTGGCGCTGTGCGGCGATGGCGGCTTCCTGCTCAACGTAGGTGAACTGGCAACGGTGGCGCAGGAGAAATTGCCGGTCATCACCGTGATTTTCAACGACGCCACCTACACCGCCGTCAAAAGCGATCAGCATCGCCGCTTCGGGAGCCGCTACATCGCCACTGATCTGCTCGCGCCCGACTATGTGACGGTGGCTCAGGGCTTCCATATGAAAGCGACACGCGCGGAAGGCCCGGCGGCGCTACGGGACGCGATCCGCTCAGCAATCGACCACGCGGGCCCAGCCCTGATCGAGGTGCCGCTACCAGCTAGAGAGTGGTAAAAGCTGATTATGCAAAGGAATATGCCATCAGGCTAAACCATAGCGTACGCAATACTCTTTGTAGCGATCTTCGAGGCGCTGCTCTTTCACGAGCGCGTTGACCCTCTCCTGGAGATAGGTGCGCGCGGGATGGCCCAGGCGCTGGTCGAGGGCGAGCGCGTGAACCCAGAGTTCGAGCGAGGTTTGATACTTGCCCTGCTCGCAGGCAAGCAATCCCTGACGCCGCAGCACGGCGCAATGTTCGGCGGGCGTGTCCAGTTCGGTGGCGATGGTCGCGGCTTCGTGATAATACTGTTCGGCATCGGCGTAGCGGCTAAATGCGCGGGCAATATCACCCAGACCACGCAGGGCGCGACCATCGATCTGCCTGGCTCCCTGCTCGTGCGCAATCGCCTGTGCCTGCTCGAACAAGCCTTTCGCACCCAGGTACTCGCCTTCATCAAAGGCGATAGCGCCCAGCGAATTGAGCACGCGCGCCTCATCTACTCGATCTCCCAGCGTGCGAAATAGCGCCAGCGACTCTTCGTAATGGGCCTGGCCGTGGACGAAATCGCGGCGTTCCCGCATAATATCGCCCATTGCGCGTAACGCCCATGCCTCACCACGCCGGATGCCTTGCTCGCGAAAGATGGCAATGGCCTCAACGCAAAGCTCTTCGGCGGCATCGAGCCTGCCCAGGCCGGTATAGACGACGCATTTATCGGCCATTACCCAGCCCTGCCCTGAGCGCAACCCCAGTTCATTGAACAGGCGCAGCGCCTCTTCGTAGTCGTTGAGCGCCTTTGTATACTGGCCCAGGGCTTCATAGACCGTGCCCCGGTCGCGCAGGATTGAGGCACACCCATTCTTGTCGTGCAAATTGCGGAAGCTGGTAAGTGCCAGCTCAAAATGTCCGAGGGCTTCATAGTAGGCCGCGTAGCCACGACTTACTTCGCCTAAGACCATCTGCATCCAGGCTTCGCCTGTCTCATCCCCGACTTCGCGGAAGAGCGTGAGCGCCTCCTGAGCATACACGCCTGCCTGCTGGAAATTGCCTTCTTCGCGAAAGAGCATCGCCAGCTCATAGAGCGCCCAGCCTGCTTCTTCGCGATCATTTTGTTGGCGGTGAAAGGCCAGGCTGCTTCTGAGGCATGCTTCCGCATCGGTATACTGACCGAGCTGACGCAGGATCGCACCCAGACAGCACTCTATCTGACCCTCGCCGGTTTTATCATTGAGCCTGGAAGCATGCACGCCTGCCCGGCGCAGGATCGCCTGAAGTTCCGTGGCACGCCCACGACCATCAAGCGCCCAGGAGGCTCGCACCGCCACGCGCACAGCTTCCTGAAGGTCTTGCGGCTCGCCTGCGCTCTCAAGATGCTCAAAGGCAACAAACCACTCATCCGGGCCGGGTTGTGGCAGGCTGCAATAGTACGCGGCCACCACGCGATGCACGCGGCGGCGTTCCTGCATCGGCAGGTGCGCCATCGCGAAGTAGCGCACCTGGGGATGAATAGTATACACCCGACCATCGAACTGAATAAACGATGCCTGCACCAGTTCGTCGCGGGCCGCTCGCCAGTTCTCCACCAGTTCGGCAGGAATTGCCACTGCTGCCTCCTGTCCGGCATGCGCTGGCAACGTATCCTGCTCAGGGGCAAGGCGGACCGCTTGATTAGCGGTTGCCAGAGTTTCAGGAGCGACGAGCATGATAATCTGCTCGCGGCTGAACGGCAGTTTAAACGCGGCAAGATAAGAAAGCAAGAGGCGTGCCGATGGGGTCAGGCGGCGGTAAGAGACTTCGAGCACGGCCAGGATGCCGGCCAGAGGAGTGCTGCGCAGTTCGTCGCGCACCTCTTCCAGAGAACGCGTCGCGGCTTCGGGCGTATAAACTTTACCATCAATGGAGCGGGCGGTGCCAAAGATCAGCTCCGCCCCCAGAGGATAGCCATCGAGCAGCGTACAGATCTCGCGCAGGATCGCCTGCTGCTTGCTATCATCAAGGTGAATGCGTCGATCAAGGCCGCTGGCTTCGGCCAGTTCTTTAAAGAGGGTCAGCAGATCGGCGTCGGTCATCTTGCCCACGCGATATTCGTACCAGCGACATTGCGTCCCCTCAACCACCATCATTGTCTCTGGATTCGAGCGTGAAGTAGCCAGGACCACCACTTCCGGCGGTACCGAGCAAAGAAAATGCAGCCAGGTCTCCAGTTCCGCGCGGTCCTTGACCTCTTCAAAACTGTCGAGCAGCAAGAGGCAAGAAAGGTCTCGACCGGCAAGGGAGCGCAATGTGCCCAGGACCAGGCGGGCGCGATGGCTCACGTCCATTGTGGGAGCGATCTTTGTCGGAATATGCAGGTGATGCACGATTTCGATCAAGGCGTCGCCGAACGATTTGCCATCTTGCAGCGAAATGCCGATAATGCCACCGGGAAACTTCTCCCGGTTACGCCGCACCGTCTCAAATGCCAGGGCGCTTTTGCCGATGCCGGCTGAACCGGTTAAGGCTATATGATGCGTTCCCGTACGCATACGCAGATGATTCCTGACATCCGGCGACAGCTCACCGGTCGCGGCGGCGGTTAGCAGATTGCCCAGATCCTGCAACTCCTCCTGTCGCCCTACAAAGCTCGTTGAAGCTCCCAGATGGGCCAGGGGGTGATCATGTTCTTCCGGCTCATCCTCGCCCACCAGTAAGGGAACCGGGCTCTCCTGCCCCTCGGCTACATGCCTGTACAGGACAGGAATGAACCAGCTCTTTTGCTGCATTGGTAGTAACGCCTGCCGGGCGCGCGATAGGGCTTCTTCCAGGGTGCGCCCATCAGCCAGGGCCTCATAAAAGTGAAACATGAAAGTTGGACTGAGTTCATCTTGCAGCGAAAAGGGCATCGCGACCACCGAGGGGATCTGAGCGGTGATCAGAGCCGTTGCGAGAGTCGCATCGACGGCGGGCCGCCTGCGGTGATGACGCATATCATCGCTCGCCACGGTTGCCGTTTCACAGGCGGAGAATACAGACAGGCGCACATCACTGCTGAGAAACAGTCCACGCAACGATTGTGTATCGATGAAACGATTGCGGCCTTCATCATCACAAAAACACAGGTATGTCTGAGGCTTGGTACGGCTGAGCGACATGCCGCAGACATCGCATTTGCGGGCATCGGCATCGTTCACCGTCTCGCATTCCTCGTCGGGGCAGAGCCGTCCGTAGGCGCCGTGACCGTCAAAATGGACCACGTAACAGGGAATGGAGGTATCGCTATCATCCAGCATCCCCGCGCCCCCATACGAGCTGAAATAGCGCACCAGTTGATCAAAGGTTGGCGGCTCCAGCCGGTCTAAAAATACCTGACCGGTATCGATTAATGAGGCAAAGGCGCGCTCTAATGCCGCGAAGCTCTGCTCCGTCTCCAGGGGAGCGCAATTGACCGGGGAAGCGCCAATATAGAGCACGCGAAATGGCGGATGAATAGGGAGTTCGCATCCCACGGGAATCTCCGGGCGCAGCAAGGCCCGGCTGAGCGTAAAAATGCCGGACCCTAGCAGGAAATGATCGCCATTGTGGAGGAGCTCCCAGGGATAGCGTACAAATTCATCGCTGCCCGGCCCAAAGCTAAACGTCAGGGCGACTGTGCCGCGCCGTTTGAGCGTTCGCTGAATTACGCCGCGCAAGACTGCCTGCACCGATTGCTCCGAAAACTCGCGGCGGTTCGCGCCTGGAATTTCCGAGCCACACAAGGCTAAAAAGAGGCGATGCCCGATTTCACGCAGTTCCTGATCGCCACTATCGAGCGTATTGAGTTTTTTGAGCAGGGCGTTAAGTTGCCTGGTGGTATATGGAGGAACAAAGTTGCCGCTCACCGTGCGTCCAGACCAGCTCTCTTTCACCTGCAACTCAAAAGTGCTGTTTTCACGGCTGCGAAATAGCAGGTTTAGCGTCTCTCCCATGAATTCGGCATTTCTCGCATTCTTTACAAAGAATCGCTCGTGGTGTTACCTACTCTACAAGTAGAATGGCATAAAACATAGGTAACATATCTTTAAAGCAGTATATCACAGCTCAGCTATATGAACAAATAGGTTGGATGCTTACTCGCCCCAGTATAGCTCAACTTTGCCGAAGCGTACGGTATCACCAACTTTGACGCCGGCCTCTTCCAGCGCCTTCGTGACCCCCATTTTAGCCAGTTGCACCTGTAAGCGATCCATCCCTTCCTCGCTCTCCTGATCGGTCATATTGACGACGCGTTCGACGCGCCTGCCACGCACAATATACACTCCATGCTCCTTAGAAACGGTAAACGCATCCTCCGGCACCGGGCGCAAAACGGGACCCTGCATATCGGCAATCGACTGCGAGGCCGCACGCTCAGCTTCTTCCTGCTGAATTTCACGCAGTCGCCCGGCGGCGTACTGCATTAGCTCGCTGGTACCCTGATGGGCGGCGGCAGAAATGGCAAAGACGGGATAGCCAGCGGCTTCGGCCTGAGCTTTCAATTCGGGCCAGCGTTCCTGCGCCTCGGACAAATCTATTTTGTTCAGCACAACAATCTGCGGACGTGAGGCAAGTTGCGCATCGTACTCGCGCAGTTCACGGCTGATCGTCTGAAAATCCTGCCAGGGATCGCGATCAAACGACGCACCATCCAGCAGATGAATGAGCAGGCGCGTGCGCTGGATGTGGCGCAGGAACTCGTGTCCCAGTCCGGCTCCTTGCGCGGCCCCTTCGATCAGACCAGGGATATCGGCCAGCACAAAACTAAAGCCCTCGCCCCGACCTGGCTGACCGACCTCGACTACGCCCAGGTTGGGGACAAGCGTGGTAAAAGGATAGTCGGCGATCTTGGGGCGAGCGGCAGAGACGACTGAGAGCAGTGTGGACTTGCCTGCATTTGGATAGCCCACCAGCCCGACATCGGCGATCAGGCGCAGCTCCAGCGTGATCCAGCGCTCCTCGCCAGGCTCGCCCTTCTGCGCCTCTTTAGGCGCCTGACGGGTGGAGGTGGCAAAATGCACGTTGCCCAGGCCACCGCGCCCGCCACGCGCAATCATCACGCTCTGCTCAGGCTCGGTCAGATCCGCAATTACTTCATGGGTGTCGGCATCACGAATAATCGTGCCACACGGCACCTTCAAGACAAGATCTTCCCCTTTGGCGCCGTGCATCTTCTGACGCATGCCGGCCTGTCCGGCTTCCGCTTTGAATTGATGACGGTAACGGTAATCGATTAGCGTATTTAAACCATTCGTGGCTTCCATATAGATACTCCCTCCTCGACCGCCATCGCCTCCGTCTGGCCCGCCGAAAGGGGCAAATTTTTCGCGCCGAAAATGCATGGAGCCGTTGCCACCATCGCCCGCTTTGATAAAGATTTTCGTATGATCGTATAACATGACCTGTTCCTGACATAAAAATAAAGGTGCAGAGCAGTAGCTTGATAATGCACCAACGTGGTCGTCTGGATTTTCACCAACTATACCATATTGCGATATGGACCGCTACCACCCAC
>Ga0070741_10003409_pt1 | contig 39599 bp, 30 predicted proteins | sample Coa_R1_4_FD_66440 | JGI IMG/M metagenome (GOLD analysis project Ga0070741, IMG submission 66440) | Surface soil microbial communities from Centralia Pennsylvania, which are recovering from an underground coalmine fire - Coalmine... | ecosystem: Environmental > Terrestrial > Soil > Unclassified ...
GCGCGAACTTCTAGTTCGCAGAGATCCACGCACTGTTTCTGTCACCAAAAACGAGTCGCACGTCAGCCGGTGATCGGACGTTGCTGCGGGCAGCATGCCCGCGCGCCGGCGCGCGAACTTTCAGTTCGCAGAGATCCACGCACTGTTTCTGACACCAAAAAACAAGTCACACGTCAGCCGGTAATCAGACGTTGCTGCGGGCAAGGATGCCCGCGCGCCGGGACGCGAACTTCTAGTTCGCAGGGATCCACGCACTGTTTCCGTCACCAAAAAACAAGTCGCACGTCAGCCGGTGATCGGACGTTGCTGCGGGCAGCATGCCCGCGCGCCGGCGGGCGAACTTAACCGCACTGGGCCTTTTGGCGCAACGCATGATCGACCAGCACCAGCGCAGTCATGGCTTCAACCATCGGCACCGCCCGTGGCAAAACACACGGATCGTGCCGGCCACGGCCGGTTAGTGTTGTATTGTGCAACGCCGTATCGACGGTTTCCTGTTCGTGCATCACGGTAGCGACAGGCTTGAATGCCACTCGGAAATAAATCGTTTGCCCATTGGAAATCCCGCCCTGAATGCCGCCGGAGCGGTTGGAAGTCGTGTAGACTTTCCCCGATTTGGCGCGAAATGGGTCGTTGTGCTCGCGCCCGGTCAACTCGATGCCGCCAAAGCCCGAGCCAATATCGAAACCCTTGGAGGCGGGCAAGCTCAACATGGCTTTGCCGAGATCGGCCTCGAGGCGATCGAAAACCGGCTCGCCCCATCCGGCCGGTACCCCGCGCGCAATGCCCAGTACGATCCCGCCCACTGTATCGCCGGCTTTGCGGACCTTCTCAATCAACCGAATCATCTTCTGTGCGGTCGGCTGGTCCGGGCAGCGAACGATGTTGGATTCCACCGCCTTGGCAGAAACCGTCTCGGGATCTAACGTGGCGTGAATTCGCTGCACCTGTTGCACGCACGCAAGGATCTCGACCCCAAACTGGAGGCGCAGAATCTTGCGCGCCACCGCGCCGGCGGCGACGCGGCCAATGGTCTCACGCGCGCTCGAACGTCCCCCGCCCTGCCAGTTGCGAATCCCAAACTTGGCTTGGTAAGTATAATCGGCGTGCGAGGGACGGAATTTTTCGGCCATTTCTGAATAGGCTTCCGGCCGGGCATCTTCATTTTTCACCCACATGCAGATGGGTGTGCCCAAAGTTTTTCCCTCGAAAGTGCCCGAAAGGATCTGGACGGTATCCGATTCCTTGCGTGGGGAGACGATCTTCGACTGCCCCGGCCGCCGCCGGTCCAGGTCGGGTTGGATATCCGCCTCGGTTAATTCGAGCCTGGGCGGGCAACCGTCGAGCACGACGCCGACGCCACCGCCGTGAGACTCACCCCAGGTCGTGATGCGGAACAGTTGCCCGAACGAATTCGCCATGCGTCCAGAGTGCGCAAAACCAGGGGACGGGTCAAACCGTTCAATCCACGATTGACACTGCCGCGGGCTCCTCCGTAGCTTCTCAACGCAAAGACGGAACGCTTTGCCCCGAATGCACGTTCGGGGATTTTTATTGAACCTATGGCCAATACAATTCTGGTGGGCGCCCAGTGGGGTGACGAAGGCAAAGGCAAAATTATCGACGTCCTCACCGAGCAAGCCGACGTCGTGGTGCGCACGCAGGGCGGCAATAACGCCGGCCACACCGTCCATATCAAAGGCCAAAAATACATTCTCCACCTCATTCCTTCCGGAATTTTGCGTCCGCGCAAAACCTGCGTCATTGGCAACGGCGTGGTCGTGGACCCGATCAGCCTGGTTGAGGAGGTTGAAGGTTTGCGCAAGCTAGGCATCAAGATCCACCGGAACCTTTTCCTGAGCGAGACCGCGCACCTGGTTTTTCCTTACCACCGCGAACTCGACGCCCAACGCGAGATTCTCAAGGGCAAAAACAAAATCGGCACCACCAAGCGCGGGATAGGGCCGGCTTATGGCGACAAGGCGGCGCGGACGGGCTTGCGGGTCATCGACTTGATCAACCCGGCGCGGTTTGAAGGGCAACTCCAATCCAAAATTAAAGAGAACAACGAAATCCTGAAGGCGTTTGGCGCCAAGCCTCTCTCGTTCAAGAAAGTGCTCCAGGATTATCGCCGGGCCGGCGACTACCTCAAACCGTTCGTTGCCAATACCGTCATTCTCCTGCACGCTGCGGTCGGGCGCGGTGAGGATATTCTATTCGAAGGCGCACAGGGGACTTTTCTCGATTTGGATCATGGCACGTATCCGTTTGTGACTTCATCGAGCACGACCGCCGGGGGAGCCTGCACCGGGTCCGGGATTCCACCGCACCGAATGGATCGGGTGGTCGGCGTCATGAAAGCCTACACCACTCGCGTGGGCGAAGGGCCGCTGCCGACGGAAAACGCCGAAGTCGCCGACATGCTTCACGCCATGGGGCGGGAGTTCGGCGCGACGACCGGCCGGCCGCGGCGCTGCGGCTGGTTTGATTCGGTGGCTACACGTCACGCCTGTATGGTCAACGGCATCGACGAACTGGCGGTGACTAATATTGACGGCTTGGATGGCGTGGAGACCATTAAGGTCTGCATCGGCTATACCGACGGAAAGGAGCGATACGATTATATTCCCAACGACATCGAGGTGCTCGCCCGCTGTCAGCCGGTTTACGCGGAATTCCCAGGCTGGCGAACCCCGACACATCAGGCCAGGAAGTGGAAGGACCTCCCGCCCAAGACGCGTTCGTACCTCAAAGCCCTGGCTGAATTGACTGGCGCCAAGCTGGCCATCGCTTCAGTTGGCCCGGGGCGCGAGCAGACGATTTTCGTCTAAACGGACTTATGCCCATTTTGAAGGAATGTACTTTAAAGTAGACATCGCTCCCGAAAAGAGGGAACGTGGGCTCGCGTCTTATGCGAGTCATGAGACGTTCGGCCGCCCCTCCTAACCATCATCCGTCCGGGGCGGCCTTTTTTCTTTAATGGCTTATGGTAGATTACGGCTGCGACTCCAATGCAGTCCTTTCAGTTTCATCCGGTCATTGCGCGCTGGTTTCAGGAGAAATTCGGGTCACCGACTGAGCCTCAGCTTCGGGGTTGGCCCGCAATCCAGGCGGGGAAGCATACGTTGATCGCAGCGCCGACGGGCTCCGGCAAGACCCTGGCCGCCTTTCTGGCGGCTTTGGATCAGCTATTTAAGCGGGGACTAGACGGTTCGCTCCGAGACGAAACCCTGGTGGTCTATGTCTCGCCGCTCAAGGCGCTGAGCAATGACATCCACAAGAACCTGGAAGAACCACTGCGGGAAATTCGCCAGGCGCTCCTGACCAGCGAAGGCCGCACAGTGGACGTCACGACCGCCTTGCGGACGGGCGACACGCCGGCCTCCAAACGCCAGGCAATCGCGCGACGGCCGCCTCACATCCTGGTCACGACGCCGGAATCCCTCTACTTGCTGTTGACCTCCCAATCCGGACGCAAGCTGCTGTCGACAGTGCGCACGCTCATTGTCGATGAGATCCACGCGGTGGTGGCCAATCGGCGTGGATCGCACCTGGCGCTGAGCATCGAACGGCTTCAGCACCTGGTGCAGCATCCGTTGCAGCGGATTGGGCTGTCGGCGACCCAAAAGCCCATCGAGTTGGTGGCGGAGTTTCTGGTGGGGAACGGCCGAACCGGCGCTCGCGGCCAGAATTTCGGGGGCTATCAAGCTCAGGAAAATCTGAGGGGTTCGCCCTCACCCCATCCCTCTCCCCCAGGAGAGGGAGAGACGTCCGGCTATCGTGCGGAAAAGGCGGAGTCACCCAAGGAGGCATCGCGCTCCAACGGTAAAGTTTCGGCTGAACTATGCACGATTATCGATTGCGGCTATTCCCGTGCAATGGACCTGGCCATCGAGATTCCCGGCGCACCCCTGGAAGCGGTGATGTCCAATGAGGTGTGGACGGAAGTGTACCATCGGCTGGCCGAGCTAATTGAAGCGCATCAGACGACGATCGTGTTCGTCAATACCCGGCGGCTGGCCGAGCGAGTCACCCATCATCTGTGCGAGCGTTTGGGTCAGGATAAAGTCACCTCGCATCACGGCAGCCTGTCGGCGCGGTTGCGGCTGGACGCCGAGGCGCGCCTGAAACGGGGTGAATTGAAGGCGCTGGTCGCCACTGCCTCGCTGGAATTGGGAATTGATATCGGTTCAGTCGATTTGGTGTGCCAACTGGGTCCTACCCGGTCCCTGGCAACGCTGCTGCAGCGCGTCGGCCGTGCGCGGCACCAGCGCGGCGGCATACCTAAAGGGCGGCTCTTCCCGCTCAGCCGCGACGAGCTGGTCGAATGCGCTGCCATGCTGCGTTGCGTCCGGCGCGGGGAACTGGATCGATTGGAGATTCCGCAAAAGCCACTCGATGTTTTAGCGCAGCAAATCGTAGCCAGCGCCGCCACTCAGGATTGGGAAGAGCAAGCCTTGTTCGACCTGGTGCGCTCTGCCTGGCCATATCGACATCTCACGCGCAAAGAATTTGATGAAGTGGTGCGCATGCTGGCCGAAGGCTTCAGCACCAAACGCGGACGCCGCGCTGCCTTGCTGCACCATGACGCCATCAATCACCAGATCCGCGGCCGCCGCGGATCGGGACTGCTGGCACTCACCTCCGGCGGCGCCATTCCCGATACCGGCGATTACCGAGTCCTGCTGGAACCGACCGAAACCTTCATCGGCACGGTGAACGAGGATTTTGCGGTCGAAAGCCTCGCCGGGGACATTTTTCAATTAGGCAACGCTTCCTGGCGCATTCTCCGGATCAATTCCGGCACGGTCCGGGTCGAGGACGCGCATGGCCAACCGCCGAACATACCTTTCTGGCTGGGGGAAGCACCCGGGCGGACCAACGAGCTGTCGCGCGCGGTGTCGGATTTGCGGGGCGAGATCGAAGAGCAGATTGCGGCCAGCGAAGGTTCGATTACTGCCGGTGATGGTTCGCTCGCCGACGCAAATGGAGAGAGCGCGAACCGGCTAACCAAGTGGCTGGTCGAGCAGACCGGTCTCTCGGAACTGGCGGCCAGCCAGCTCACCAGGTACTTCAACAGCGTCTATGACGCGCTCGGGGTCATCCCTTCACAAGAAACTTTGGTGATGGAACGGTTCTTTGATGAATCCGGCGGAATGCAGTTGGTGATTCACTCCCCCTTCGGTATTCGAGTGAATCGCGCTTGGGGACTGGCTTTGCGAAAACGGTTCTGTCGTTCGTTCAATTTCGAGTTGCAAGCCGCAGCGACAGATGAAGCGATTGTCCTGTCGCTCGGCACGCAGCATTCATTTCCGCTCGAAGAAGTCTTTCGGTATCTCCATTCGAAGAGCGTTCGCGAAGTGCTGGTGCAGGCATTGTTGGACGCTCCGATGTTTCCCATCCGCTGGCGCTGGAACGCCACCCGCGCCCTCGCCCTGCCGCGGCAACGCGGCGGACGCAAAGTCCCGGCGCCGCTCCAGCGGATGGAATCCGAGAACCTGCTGTCGGCCGTCTTTCCCGATCAATTGGCCTGCCCCGAGAACCTGGTCGGCGATCGCGAGGTCCCCGATCATCCGCTGGTGCGACAGACCATCGAGGATTGTCTCGAAGAAGCGATGGACATCGACGGATTGATCGCGCTGTTGAAAAAAATCGAGTCGGGCACCGTGCGTTGCGTGGCGCGGGATTTGCCGGAGCCCTCCCCTTTGGCCCACGAGATTCTCAATGCCCGGCCTTACGCCTTCCTGGATAACGCACCGCTCGAAGAGCGGCGGACGCAAGCGGTTTATACACGGCGCGCCGGCGATTCCAACAGCCCCGGCGGGCTTGGCATTCTCGATCCCGCAGCGATCGAAACTGTCTGCGCCGACGCCTGGCCGCGCGCCGATAATCCGGACGAACTGCACGAAGGATTATTGCTCGCCGGAATCCTGACCGAGCCGGAGCTCGAACGCACGGCTCGGCCACGAGGCGCCGACGATTCGATGGCAACCAGCGGCGACTGGCGGAGCTGGCTGGGCGCCCTGGTAGCCCAGAAACGCGCCGCTCGGCTTGGTCACGGCTGGATTGCCGCAGAACGGCTGCCGCAGCTCGAAACGATTTTCCGCGAAAAACCGGAGCCTCCCTTGACGCTGCCGAGCTCGCTGCGCGACCGGCAGTGGGACCGGCCCGATGCGCTGCGAGAGCTGGTTCGCAGCAGGATGGAGATCAGCGGCCCGGTTTCAGTCTCGGTCCTGGAGGACCTGTTTCGCGTACCGGCATCGGAAATCGAAGCGGCGCTTATTGCCCTTGAATCGGAGGGGTTCGTCCTGCGCGGCAAATTCAATCCCGCAGCGCCAGCGATTGAATGGTGCGATCGGCGGCTGCTGGCCCGGATCCATCGCCTGACCATTAACCGGCTGCGGGCGGAAATTCAGCCGGTCTCGATTGCCGACTTCCAGAGATTTTTGCTGGCGTGGCAGCGAGTCGATCCCGAGCACCGCGCCTCAGGCCCCGAAGGCCTCGAAGCGGTGTTGCAATTGCTCGATGGCTACCAATTGCCCGCTGCGGCGTGGGAGCCCGAAGTGTTGGCCTTGCGACTGAAAGACTATCAGCCCGAGTGGCTCGACCGGCTCTGTTTCACCGGCCGGATTGGCTGGGGACGCCTGGCTCCGCCACAATCGCAAAAAGGCAGGAGTTCCGGCCCGATCCGGTCGAGCCCGATCAGTCTGTTCCTTCGGGCAAATGCCGGATCGTGGCTCCAGCTCTCTTCCGCGCTCCTGGACAGCGAGTTTGGCCCCGATACTTTGGAAGTGCTGCAGACCCTGGCGCAGAGCGGCGCGTTATTTTTTAGTGAACTGGTGAACAAACTGCGCGGAGTGCTGCCTTCGCGCATCGAGGAGGCGTTGGCGGAACTGGCGGCCCAGGGCTGGGTCACTTCAGACAGCTTCGAAGGTTTGCGAGCATTGCTCTTGCCCCAGGAAAAGCGCTTGCCGTTAAACGGCGCCGAGCGACGCTCGCGGCATAAAGCCGTCTCCAGCGTCGAATTCGCCGGCCGCTGGACGTTGCTACGCCGGTACCCGGGGTCCCTCAATGGCGCCCAAGTAAATGGCTCGATCCAGAATGGTGCCGCCGTGGACGCAAACGCCAGCCCAGAGCGCGATGCCGCGATTGAAATGTTCGCCCGGGCCCTGCTGCGGCGCTATGGGATCATGTTTCGCCGCCTGCTCGAACGCGAGTCGTTAAAGGTTTCCTGGTACGAGTTGGGCCGCATTTATCGCCGGCTCGAGTCACGCGGCGAGATCCGGGGAGGTTATTTCGTCAGCGGCATCAGCGGCGAACAGTTCGCCTTGCCCGAGGCCATCGCGCAACTGCGCGCCCTGCGCAAGCAAGCTTTGTCTGGTGACTTAGTGACTTTGAGTGGCGCCGATCCGCTGAACCTCGCTGGGATTCTGACGCCCGGTCCGAGAGTCTCGGCGGTCACTCCAAACCGGGTTCTGCTGCGTGACGGGGTCACGATTGCCGCCTTGGAAGGCGGACAGGTCACAACGTTTGAATCCAACCCGGTTGAACCGCAACACGAATTGGATCGCGCGCTTCGAGTGGGAACAATGCCCGCAGCTTTGAGGCGATACTACGCCTGATCGGCCGCGCAGGGTTTTTCTCGCCTGACGAGTTCCTCCTTCGGGGTGTGCACCGATGAAGCTATATATCCCATATCCTGAAAAGCGGTGGAGGGCCACCGCAGTCCAAGACGCTTCGCGCCGGCCGGGGCGCTGGACTGCGTCGGTCTCTAGGTCTCTGCCAGCGCCGAGTTGATCCGCTTGATGGCTTCGTCAATCTCGGCTGGGCTTTTGAACCCGATCACCACCGCGTCCAGTTCCGGGCGCGACATGGCGAAGCGGATGGATTTTTCGCGGTCTTCGGCATTCACGAACTCACCGTTGCCAATGATCTTCATCCCAATGACTCCGCGGCCCTTGGCGCGCATGGCTTTGAGCTGAGTCACGACGGGCTCAACATCATGGATATTGTCGGTCCAGACGATTTCCTCGGGTCCGTCGATGCGGCGGCCCTGCGGGTTTACTCTGACCAGGTGAACTTCGGCCCAGGGTGTCTCGGTGGCACCGCGCAACGCGGGCAAGCTATGGCAGGAAACGCCTTTGCTGCGGATCCAACCTTTTTGCTTTGCCTCGTCGAAACCATCCATGATCCGCTTCCACTGGTCGGTCCAACCGTCTTTGATCATGCAATGGATCAGCATCGTGTCGACGTAATCCGTGTCGAAGGTCTTGCGATGATGATCGATGACCTCGAGGATCTTCTCGGGCTGGCCGGGAATTTTGGATTGAATGAAAATCTTCTCGCGGGGCAGGCCTTTGACGGCTCCCCCGAGCCACTCGAAGGTCTTATAAGTCTGGGAACAGTCGAAGTAAGTGATTCCCTGGTCGTAGGCGTAGCGGACCAGGCCGTTAAAGCCCTCCCGGCCCAGGTCAAATTGAATTTGGCCGCTGTTACTGCCGGTGCCCATGCCCAGCCGGCTGAGCTTGATCCCGGTTTGTCCGAGCGCCACCTGGTCCACGGCCGTGCGCTTGGCCGGTTTGGCGGCCAGCGAGCCGGCGCCCAGCATTAATGCGCTGGTGGCGGTCAGAGAGGTTTGGAGGAATTCGCGGCGGCTGATTTTTGAAGTATTCATAATTGGCTCCGGAATGCTTTGGTTCAATAACACGAAACCGCAGGCATTTCAACGAGAACTTCTCTGAGAGCGCCGGCGTCTCGCTGGCCAGACGCCGGCGCTCCCAGGGCAGCAGACCAGCTTCTGTAGGTCATTGTCCCTCGCGGGTTGACCCGCGGCGATTGCGGCTTCCCGATTTGGCAGCCGGCGCGGGGACGCCCGCCCGTGCATCGACTCGTTGCTTCAGATCGTCGACCTGTTTACGCAATTCGCGATTGGCTTTCTCGAGGTCCGCCACCTCCTGCCGCAGGTTTTTGAAATCGTCGACCGGCTTTCGGCCAGCGCGCAGGTCGGCGACTGCGCGTTCCGCGGCCGCTTGTTGGGGACTGCTTTTGGATGCGCGGGCGAAACGCTGCAGGACAGGAATGACCTTGGGATCGCCCAATGTCCCGAGCGCGGAAATGCAAGCAAGCTGGACCGAGCGTTTCTGGTGATCGATGCGCGCCAATAGGAATTCGCGTGCATCGTCCTTTTTTTCCTGGTTGCGGGCCAGGTACGCGAGGGCTTGCAAACCCTGTCCGAAACCGCTGCTGGTGAATTTTGCTTCGTGTTGGTCAAGCACCGCGAGCAAGGGTTGGATGAACGCCGGATCATCCTGCAACCGCATCCCGGCAATCGCGGCGGTTGCCTCTTCATTTCGATACGAGTTGGAATGGAGATACTGTTCCAAAGTCTCATTCACGTCGGCCGCTGAATAGCCGCTCAAGCTGCGCAGGCAGCTCGATAAGATCGCAGGGTTCTTTTCCCGCTCCAAAGTTTGCCGGGTCACAGCCAGAGCCTGCGGATCGTAAAAAGCCCCGATGTCGTTAACCACCTCCTGCCGCACTCTTGCATCTGGCTGATCGATGGACGCCAGCAAAGCCTCGAGCGCTTCATGCGTGTGAATCGAGGCCAAACCCTTCGAGGCCTCCAAGCGGACGCCGTAAAAGGCGTCGCTGCGCAAAATGCCGGCGAGTTTCTCGATGGAATCCTGGTCGCGTTTATCGGCGAGTTTCTCGATCGCCAGCAGGCGACCAACCAGGTCGTCTTTCTGGACAGCCTGTGCGCCGAGCATCGCGCTTGGAGGGTTGAAGTTGATCTTCGCCAGTAAGGTGAATTTCGGGTCGACCCGGACCAACTCCGGCCCCGAGGACAAGGGGAAGTAAAAGTCCTCTTCTTTCCTGGTAACCTCGACGGTTTGGTCGACTGTGCCGAACTTGCCTTTGAAACGAAACGTCAATGGGAAATTGAAGAGCATAACCTCGGGGCCGAGCTCCTGCGTCTGTTTAACGGTCAGCTTGGCCAAATGCGTCGTCTCTTCCCATGCATACGAGATTTCCAGTTCCGGGTGATGGCCGTGATAGAGCCACTGGTCGAAGAAGCGGTCAAACGAGCGGCCCGAGAGTTCCTCGATAACCTTGCGCAGATCGTCGGAAGTAACATTGCCGAACTTGTACCGTTGAACGTAGGTCTGGATGCAGCGCCGGTACAAATCATCGCCCAACTGGCAGCGCAGCATATGCAGAACCCATCCGGCTTTCGGGTAGACGAGGTATCCGAACATCTCGCCGGGCTTGTCGAAATTGCGCCGAACAATCGGGGTCACATCGTTGGTGATCCCCGTGATTTGGCGCATCCTTTGGTAGAGCTCGTAAAGCAAGGCGTCGCGGCCGTGCTTGTGCTGCTCATACAGGGTCTCGTAATAGGTGGCAAAGCCTTCGTTGAGCCAGATATGGCTCCAGTCTTTGCAGGTCACCAAATCCCCGAACCATTGGTGCGCTAACTCATGCGCGATGAGCCCCTCGCTGTTGCGGATATTCTCGGTGGCATCCGTAAATAAAGTGCCATCGGTGAGCGTGGTGGCGCTGGTATTCTCCATTCCGCCCGCGACAAAATCATTGACGCAGACCTGGTCGTACTTGTCCCAGGCAAAGGGCACCCCGATTTCCTGCTCAAAAAAGCCCATCATATCCTTGGTGTCGCGGAATGAGTTCGAGGCTTCGTTGATCTCGGAAGCCGGCGTAAAAAAACGAAGCGGAATATCCCGGTACTTGTCTTCAATGCCTTTGAATCGGCCGGCGCAGAGCGAAACCAGGTAATTGGCGTGGGGTTTGTCTTGCGACCAGTGAAAAGCGACCAGGTGCGTTGTCGAATCCGTTTCCTTCGAGAGAAGCTTGCCGTTGGAAATTACCGTCATGTCTTCTGGCACATGGCAGGTGATTTCGGAGGTCAGCCGCTGGTTGGGCGAATCCAGGCACGGGTACCAATGACGCGCCTCGATTTCCTCGCCCTGGGAGAAGAGGTGCGTGTCTTGCTCTTTGTAGCCCATCTCCGGCGTACGAAAATATATCCCTTCAGTTGGCTGGGCATGGTAGGTGATCGTGACGGTGACTTCGTGCTCAGCCGGGATGGGTGTGGCAAACGTCACCACGATCTGTTCATCGGTAACCTGATATGCCTGCACCTGCTCAGTGGCGGTGACCGCGCTGACCTGGAGATCCACCGCATTCAATTTGAGCTCAGGGATCGGCTTGGCGACCGGTTTAAAACGCAGGCTTGCGGTCGCCTGGATCGTCTCATGCTTGAAATCGGGTGTGACATCCAGGGCCAGGTGCAGGGCCTGGACCTCGCGATCGGCGGCGTACTGCCTATGCTCCGAAGAACCCAAGGGTGCGAGAAACATTGCGGATTTGTTGCAGCCAAGTTCTTCCACTTCGCTGCGGCCGGCCGGCATGAACGTGATGGAGAAGACCCAAAAGAGGACTAACGAGGAGAACAGTCGCATAGCGGACATTCGGCCTGCTTAGCACAGCCCGCCGGCACTGGAAAGCGCAGAAATGACCATCGACAGAGATGAGGCGTTTTGAAAAACTGTGACGGAGTGAAGCAATCGAAACAATCCATCGTGACGTTGGACATGGAGGGGGTGCTGACGCCCGAGATTTGGATCGCGGTCGCTGAAAAGACCGGCATCCCGGAACTGCGCCGGACGACGCGTGATGAGCCGGATTATGACAAGCTAATGCGCGGCCGGCTCGAAATCCTCGCCCAGCACGGGTTGAAGCTATCCGACATTCAACAAGTCATCGGCACGCTGCAACCACTGCCGGGCGGCAAAGAATTTCTCGACCAATTGCGCGCCGAGGTCCAGGTGCTCATCCTGTCGGATACCTTCGAGCAATTCGCGGCACCCCTGATGCGGCAACTCGGTTGGCCGACGCTCCTCTGCCACCGGCTGGTGGTCGAAAGCGACCGGATCACCGATTATCGCTTGCGCATCCCGGAACAAAAGCAACGCGCCGTCGCGGCGCTCAAGCTACTTAATTATAATGTCATTGCCGGGGGAGATTCCTTCAACGACACCGCCATGCTGACCGAAGCGCATGTGGGCTTTCTATTTCGCGCGCCGGACAACGTTAAACAACAGTTTCCACAATTTCAGGCGGTGGAAGAATACGGGACTTTTCTGAGGCTGATCCGCGGGGCGATGTAATTTGCGATTTACGATTTACGATTTTTGGGGAACCGAATTTTACATTTCAGATTTGAAAACATTTCCTGCGGATTTTGGGCTTTGACCAGCTAACCGGAAGCGCTAGTTTGAACATAGTGAGACTGGGAAAGAACAGCTTACGTAGGAAAAAGGGGGGACATAACCCGGCGGTCAATAAACGAATTGGCTTTTATGGCTTCTTCTGGCTTGTTGCTCGCAGAGAGGATGTTAAGTAGGGAAGCCCCGAATTGGCCCAGGGGAAGAGACGCCCAGTCACTGAATCACAGTTAAGCCGCATAACATGATGAACACCGCAGCACCAAAGCCTTCGCGTCCCGTGACTGTGAACATAGGAGTGATTCTATTGCTTGCGGCCATTCTCACCTCTGTATCGCGAAATGCTCTCCGGGCGAATTGGGGCGATCGTTTGGTTTGGGTGCAATTTGGCGTTGAGTTGATCATGCTGGTGATTCCGTTCTGGTTTATCCTCCACGGGAAGAACTGGGCTCGTTGGCTTCTGTTCGCTTATGCCTTGGGGGGCATTTGTGTGGCCTTTCCCAATGTGCAACATCACCTGCAGGCCAACGCGATGTCGTGGTTATTAAGATTCGGTGTAATCAACTTGATCGCCGTCGCCGGGTTGGCCGCCCTATTCGTGCCTTCGGCATCCAAATGGTTCCGCGCAAAGGAGAGTGCGAAGGCGGCTTAACAAATCGACCCACCGAATGAGCGGCGATAACATCAGTTTTAAATTCGGACACCGGGGAACGCCACTCATCGGTGGTCTTCATCGTTGCTCCTAGCTCCTCAGTTTCCTTGCCTTGGCATGGCGCTCGGGTTACTCTTTCGCTATGGATGTTGGCGTGCTAAAATCTGAGCTGCAATCCCTCGAGTCGAAAGACCGCCGACAGATGATTGCATTCCTTCTGGCTTTGGAGGAAAGGGACAACCAGGCATATCGGCAGGAATTGGCCCGTCGGATTGACGATAAGGATCCGACCCATTGGATCTCGCTTGAGGAACTGGACCGGCGCTTGGACATGGGGAGCGGCAGCGACTGATGGAGTATGAACTTCTGGTGAATTTTTCGTTGGGCCAAATGAAAATCTCGCGCAAAGGTGTGGTCCTTTCCAGTTTGCCAAGCGTTATGTCGCTTGGTTTGTTCTACTCCCTAGCTCTGCACATGCATCAGAGCCTTGGGACGTGGCCAGCTTCAATTGGCGAGCGAGGTTTCCCTCGATTGCTCGTTATTCATGCAAACCTCTGCGTTTACTTTTTTATGGCGCTGGTGCTTTCGGGCGTTTTTATTGTGCCGGCAATAATCGCTGTGTGCCTCGCTACGCCGGGATGGAGGCACTCCGTCCCATATTTCGTGCTGTACGTGATGCTTTTCTTTGCCTGCTGGGGCGTCATGCAGTTCGCTCCTGAACCCTTTCTTAACTGGTGGAGAGATTGAAACCGCCGAGGTCCAACCAATCGTGGCATCTGACTCCGGGATTACGCCTGTCTGCCTTTCCTGCACCGAGGGCACGGGTTGGGACCAGGTGATTGATAGGCGCAACTCCATTGGAGTTGAGGTGGGTCGGCCGGGGCAATACCCAGGGTAGCCTAGGCTGCGCCGGGCAACCCTGGGCTTTGAGACGGAATCCCGTTGGGATTCTTGCTTTTCCCACGGCATTGTGATGGTCAATTCTCCGGCTTCAGATCGCGGGACATCAGGTCGCGGACGGCGCGCCCCACGTTTTTGCCTTCGTAGAGCATGGCGTAAACCTCATCGATCACTGGCGTAGTCACGCCGTGTTTACGAGCCAATTGATAGGCGGAACGCGCCGTCGGATAACCCTCGGCCACCGCGGGAGTGCTGGCAGCTATATCGACGGGTTTCTCACCGCGGCCGGCGCGTTCACCGAAGCCGCGGTTCCGGCTCAATTTGGAAAAGCACGTCACCATCAGGTCGCCCAAGCCGCTTAATCCGGTGAAGGTCTCGGGTTGTGCGCCGCATGCCACCCCCAGGCGGCGAATTTCGACAATCGCCCGAGTGACCAAAGCCGCCTTGGAATTATCGCCGAACCCGAGGCCATCGCCGACTCCGGCGGCGATGGCGATAACGTTTTTGAGGGCGCCGCCGAGTTCGACACCCAGCACGTCAGTGCTGGTGTAGACACGGAAAGCGAGTCGATTGAAAAGCGCCTGGACCCGGGAAGCGGTCGGCGGATCGGAGCTGGCGGCTACGATCGCGGTGGGGACTTCGCGCGCTACTTCGATCGCAAAGCTTGGACCCGAAAGTGCAGCCACGGCGGCTTGTGGCGCCGTTTGAGACAAAACACCACACATGGTCAGGCCGCTATTGTACTCGATTCCTTTGGTGACGCTGATCACCGTGCCGGCGAAGCGCCCTAAATTACGCGTCACTTCCCGGAACGGTTGGGAAGGAACCGCCACCACAACGCACTCGGCCCCATGGATGGCCGCGCCAATATCCTTCTCCAGCAGAAGTTCTTTCGGCAGCTCGATTCCTGGAAGAAACCGTTCGTTCCGATGGGTGTGGCGGATTTCCTCAACCCATTCAGGCAAGTGTCCCCAAAGGACGACTCGGTTCGGTCCTTGCTGCAGCAAGCGGGCCAGGGCCGTTCCCCAAGCGCCTGCACCCAGAACGGTGATATTCATGCGGTTGTTTTTGGCGCCTCAGCGCGGGCGGCCGCCGGTTTTTGGCCGAGCCGTGTTTCTGTTCCTTTGAACAAACGCTGCATGTTGGATTTGTGCTTGTAAATAGCGAGCGCCGTCATCGCGGCGGTGATAGCGATCATGGTAAAACTCCCGCCGGTGATCCAGACGGCAAAGGGCAAAGTGAACGAGGCACAAATCGAGGCCAGCGAAACATACCGGGTCAAAGCAAGCACGATGATCCAGACGCCTAAAATAATCAGCAACGCGTACGGCACCAAGGCCACCAAAACACCGGCCGAAGTGGCGATGCCTTTGCCACCTTTAAAGCGCAGCCAACAGGTAAAATTATGACCGACAATCGCGCCGAGACCGGCCGCTATTTCCAGCCATTCCCGGTTCAGTGGGTCGGGCGTCGTTCCAAAAACGTGCCAGATCAAACGGGTTAACCCCGCGACGGCCAGGAAGCCTTTCAGTGCGTCCGCTAACAAAACCATAACCCCGGCAACCGTGCCAAGGTACCGCAGCACGTTGGTGGCGCCGATGTTCCCACTGCCGAGAGTACGTATATCGATGCCGCGCGCTTTGCCCACGAGGAACCCGGTGGGGATCGACCCGAGCAAGTACGCCAGCAGCACAGTTAGGATGTAGCCCGAAACCGGCACCGCCTTACTCTATTCGCCGAAAGTTAGAAGTTGAAAGTTTAAAGTGCGTGACCAGGCAGTGGGACACCACTGATGAACACCGATGCTGTTGATCGGCAGAAAAGCGGCAGAGGGCTGCCGCACTCCAAAACCTTCGGTTCTCGAGGCCCGCGCCCGTGGAGCGCTTGCGTTTTGGACTGCGGCAGTCCTCTGCCGCTTTTTTCGGCTTCCAGCCAAGACCGACGCTTCTAATCCCACCCAGTTCACAGAGGCGAGTTGAAATCGATTGCCGATTTTATCAGTGTTTATCTGTGTCCATCCGTGGTTGTCCGGCATCGGGCCGGCTAAGCCGGGAGGGACTCGCTGCCGGAACCCCATTGCACCTTGCGGCCAAAGTGGCACACTGCGCGGCGCGACATGACGACTCCTCACGCGCCGGTAAACTCAGACAACCTCAAGGTGTCGGTAATTGGCACCGGCTCTTTGGGGAAGGAACACGCCCGCATTTACAGCGAGTTAGCCGCAGCCGGGACGGTCGATTTCGTGGGTGTCTACGATTCAAACTCGGACACCGCGCGCAAGGTCGCCGAGCGGCACCGGGTGAAAGTGTTTGGCTCACCCGCAGACGCGGCCATCGCTAGTGACGCCCTAAGCGTCGTCACTCCAACGCCAACGCATTTCGAGTTGAGCAAAGGCCTGCTCGGAGCGGGCAAGCATGTATTGGTGGAAAAACCAATGACCGACACGATTGAGAGCGCAACCGAACTGGTGCGCCTGGCCCAACAAAACAATTGTGTATTGCAAGTTGGGCACGTCGAACGGTTCAACCCCGTTTTCAAATACCTCAAAAGCGTCGCCGCCGAACCGCGCTTTATCGAAACTCACCGACTCTCGCCTTACCCTGCTCGCAGCACCGATATTGGAGTAGTGCTTGACCTGATGATCCACGACCTCGATGTCGTCCTGGCGTTTGTGAAGTCATCGGTTGCCAGCGTGGATGCGGTGGGCATTCCTGTGCTCAGCAACTCGGAAGACATCGCCAACGCCCGATTGCGGTTCGCCAACGGTTGCGTGGCGAACTTGACCGCCAGCCGGATTAGCCCGGAACGGATGCGCAAGATCCGCGTGTTCAGCGGCGGCGCAATTACCAGCTACATCTCGCTGGATTACCGGGCCCAAGAGGGTTTCATTTATCGGGTGGCGCGCGAGGGCGAGGAGGAAAGCTCCTTAATAAAAAAACTGTTGCGGGCCAAAGATTCGACGATCGTGAGCCAATTTGCCGGCAGACGGATCGTGCGCGAACCGGTGCCGATTAATAAAGAGGAACCGCTCAAACTCGAACTGGAGCATTTTATTGAGTGCGTTCGCGAACGCCGCGCACCGGACGTCAGCGGTGAATCGGCCAAGAAAGCCCTGGACCTTGCGTTTGAAATTACGCGCCAGATTCGGGCGGACGGGCTGCATATTTAGGTTGGGCCCAAGTTCTTGCCCTTGTGTGAAACCCAAAACCTTCATGGTAATTGCCGGCGAGACCAGTGGCGATATGCTGGCCGCCGAGTTGGTCCAGGCACTGCGGGCGGAACTCGCGTGCAGGCCCGCCACGGTGACCTGGGATTACCAACCCCTGGAAACCAGCCTGGAACCGCGCTTCTTTGGGGCGGGTGGACCACAAATGGCCGCCGCCGGCGTGGACTTGGCGCTGGATCTCACCGCTCACGCCGTCACCGGATTCTCGGACGTGCTGAAGAATTATGCGAAGTTTCGCCGCCTCTTCAAACAACTGCACGGCTTAGCGCTGGAGCGCGAACCCGACGCAATCATTTGCGTGGATTTCTCCGGGTTCAACCGCCGCTTCGCCCATGCGATCAAGCAATATGTCCGGTCCCGGCAGGATTGGTTCCACGATTGGAACCCAAAAATTGTCCAATATGTCTCGCCTCAGGTATGGGCCTCCCGCGAAAGCCGCGCGTACCAAGTGGCCGAAGATTTTGATTTGTTGCTGAGCATCGTTCCGTTCGAGCCGGAATGGTACGCCGCACGCGTGCCCAAATTGCGCGTGGAGTTTATCGGACATCCAATGGTGGATAGATACGGGCCACCGGCTGCTCGGGCTGAATCGAAATCAAAGAACGATTGGCCTCAGGTGTTGCTCTTGCCAGCCAGCCGGCCCGGCGAACTGAAACGGCATCTCCCGGTTTTGCTCGGCGCGGTCGAAACGATTCGGGCGACCTTCCCGGGCACCCGAGCGCAGATGGTGCTGCCCAACGAAGACTTGCTTCAACAGGCCAAACAAATGGGGTTGCCACAGGACCTGCGCGTGCAGGTGGGCGATATGGCCGGCGCGCTGCGCCGGGCTGACCTCGCGATTGCCAAGACGGGAACCATCACCCTCGAATGCGCTTATTTTGGCGTGCCCACGATCGCTTTGTACAAGACTTCCTGGCTCACCTGGCAAATCGCCAAACGAATCATTACCGTCAAGTACGGGGCGATGCCCAATCTGCGCTTGAATCGCGAAGTCTATCCGGAGTTCATCCAGGACGCGGCCACAGCCGAGAACATCGCCCGCACGGCAATCGAGTTGCTGAAGGACAAGGCCAGACGAGAGAAAATCCAAGGCGATCTCACGGAAGTCATAGCATCGCTCGGATCGGGCGGGGCGGCGATAAGGGCGGCGAGGGCGATCTTGGGATTGGTTGGGACGTAGACTGAAACCCGAAATCCGAAATCCGAAGCCCGAGAGAAATCCGAAGCCCGAAATCCGCAACCGGTTCGCGTCCCTCGCGTAGCGCAGGCGTTCTCGCCTGCTGTACCGCCGACTTTTAGTCGGCACGGCGGCCCCTACGGAAGTGCAGTAAAATTCGCAGCCGCCAAGCCTCCACCCCCGCAGGGTGGAAACTCTGCGGTACAGCAGACTAAAAGTCTGCGCTACGTGGGAGGCGGCCGATGGCGGTAAGGATTCCGCGCAGTAATGCCTGGGGATTGGGGGGGCAGCCGGGGACATAGACATCGACTGGGATCACTTTATCTACGCTGCCGATCGTGGCGTAGTTTTGCCCGAAGATGCCGCCGCTGCAACCACAGGCACCGACGGCGACCACCAGGCGCGGATCGGGGGTGGCGTTGTAGGTTTTGCGCAGGGCCAATTCCATGTTGCGCGAAACCGGCCCGGTCACCAGGAGCATATCGGCATGACGAGGCGAGGCGACAAAATGGATGCCGAATCGCTCGATATCGTACACCGGGCTGTTGAGGCCAACAATCTCGACTTCGCAGCCGTTACAGGAACCGGCATCGACTTCGCGGATGTGCAAGGAGCGGCCAAGCGTGCGTTGGATGCCACGCTTCAGCTCGGAACCGAGCCGATCCAGGTCGAGAGGATCCCCTGCCCTGGTTTTCTCCGCAGGCTTTAGATCGGTTAGACGATTGTGTGTGCCGTCCGGATTGAGATCGTAAAGGGCGGTCGTGATGAGATCCTCGCGGCGAGTCGCAGCGAGCTCGCAGTGATGCGTCATCGTGATCGAAGGATCGGCCTCCGCGCACAAACCGCAGAAGGTGCATTTGCCCAAATCTAAAGTCGCGGTGCGTTTGGCATCGCCATCGACGCAGCTTAGCGCGCTGGTCGGACAGGCTTGGGATCCAGGTCGGGCATCTTTCCAGTTGGTAAAATCGATGGCCGGGCGGCCCCGCCCGCAGCCCGGACCTGCGTCTGGCTTTGCGGGAAACGGTCTGGTGACAATTCCTGTTCTAAAGCTTTTGCTTAGGATTTCGAACATAGTCAGCGGTCCGTTCCGGAATAGGAGAGGTTGAAGCTTTTATTCACGACCGGGAAATCGGGAATGATATTGCCAAGAATGGCTTCACTGAGAGCAGGCCAATTCTGCAAAGACGGATCTTTGATTTTGCACCGCGCGAGGCGGTTGTTTGCGGCCGCGCGAATCCAATAAAAGATCTCGCCGCGCCAGCCTTCGACATAGCCCAAGGCGAAGGCGTTCTCCGGCAAAGGGGGCACCGGCACGCGAATGAGTCCTGGGGGAAGTTTTGCGAGCAACTGCTCGATGATCGAGAAAGATTGGCGCACCTCCTCGATGCGCACCTGCATGCGACGCAGCACGTCGCCCTGTTGGTAGACCGGGACGGTGAAGTTGACCTGGTCGTACGCGGCATGCGGGAAGTCGCGACGTAGATCATGAGCAAAGCCTGAGGCGCGACCGGCGATGCCAACCACGCCGAGGTCCCGGGCAATCTCCGGCTTAAGGATACCCGTAGTCTCCAAGCGATCGCGGGTGGAAGATGAAGCTCGGATCAACTCGACGAACGAATCGAATTCCGGGTGAAGCGAATCGATCAGTTCTCCAAGGGCACGGCATTGAGCCTCATCCCAATCGAACCGGACACCGCCGAGGCGAGCCATTCCACGTAATAACCGGTTTCCGGTCAACCGTTCGTTGAGCTGCAGCACACGTTCCTTCAGCCGCATGGCATGCGCATTGCCGACGACAAAAGCCACGTCGGTCGCCATCGCGCCGATATCGGCGATATGGTTATAGAGCCGCTCCAATTCCAGGCAAATCGTGCGCAACGTCCGGGCGCGGGCAGGAATTTCGACGCCGGCCGCCCGCTCAACTGCATGACAAAATGCGGTCGCGTGGGCGAAAGTGGAATCGCCCGAAACGCTTTCGGCCAGGCACACGCCGTGAGTGATCGGAATATTTTCGAACAACTTTTCGGTTCCTTTGTGCGTATAAAACAGCCGGATCTGCAGATAAAGGACCGGCTCTCCGGCAACGCTGAAGAGAAAGTGTCCCGGCTCGATGATGCCGGCGTGAACCGGGCCGACCGGGACTTGAAAGACGCCTTCGCCTTCGACCTTGCGAAACTTGTGGCGCTCACCCTGGAACGGCGCGAGCACAGTCTTGAGGTTAAAATCCTTGCGCAGCGGAAAGACTTCCGGCCAGTCATCGTGCAAGGCACAGCGCCGAGGATTGGGATGCCCCTCGAGCTGGATCCCGAACAGATCTTGTATTTCGCGTTCCTGCCAGTTCACCGCCGGGATTGCGTTGCTGAGCGAAATTAATTGCGGTTGCTCAGCAGGCAGAGGAACGCGCAAGGTCAGGAATCCATGTTGAGCATCCAGGGCGAACACATAATAAACATAAAAGCCGCCCTGCTCCTTTCGGACATCTTCCGCGAATAGTGAGACGAGGCGCGCCTGGTGCTTTTTGTAGAGCTGAGCGCTAAAGCCGGGCACCAACTCCATGCCGCTCTCGAAATAAACTTCGTTTGCGCGAGCAGACAACAACGGTTTGAGGCGCGAACCAAAGCGCTCTTGCAGGTCGGCCACAATCGGCTGCAGGTCGGGCGAGATACTCACTGAGCACCTCCGAGAATATGCGCCGAAGAGCGCACAAGTTGGTAGATGGGTTGGGGCAGACAAACCGCAAGGATCACAATGGTCGCGCCGACCAGGAGCATAGCGCCAAGTTTCCAGGGACATTCCCGGGCACGAAAAGCCGGTTGGGTTGGCGTGCCCAGGCTCAAGTTGGCCATGTGAAGAAGGAAACCGATAAAAATTGTGACCACTCCGATGACAAACAAGGCGGCGGCCCCCGCGCGATCGGCCGCCAGGGCGGCGCTGAGAGCGGTGAATTCACTTTGAAACAAGCTAAAGGGTGGCGTGCCGGTGACCGCAAATGCTCCCACAAGAAACAGGACGGCGGTCCAGGGCAGCGTGTGAATGACGCCGCGAACCTTGCGAAAATAAGGCGAACCGAATTCCTGTTGCACATTTCCGGCTGAGAAAAAAAGCAACGGTTTGGTCACCCCGTGGAAGAGCATGTGCAGCACTGCGCCCAAGGCACCCAACTTGCCGCCGAACCCGAGGGCAGCCACCATGATTCCAGCATGATCGATGCTCGAATAAGCCAGCAAGCGCCGGAAATTTCGCTGGACGAGAACGAACGGCGCGGCCAGCAGGATAGAAAGGACGCCGAAACCAACCAGGAGTCGGCTGGGAAAGTCATGTCCGAGGCATTTCTCAGCGAGAACGTCAAAGCGCATGATGGCATAGACCGCGCAATTGATAAAACCCGCGCCGAGCAAAGCGGCGGCGGGGACCGGTGCTTCGGAATAGGCATCCGGTTTCCAGGTGTGCATGGGAACCAGGCCGGCTTTGGTCCCGTAGCCGAGAAGCACCAGCACAAAAGCAAGCCGCATCGCCTTTGGATCAAATCTATCCGCAATCTCGACCAGGACGGACCAGTTCATGCCATCGTGCGCGTGTTCGCCCAGGACGCCAACCGCCGATGAATAGGTGATGACCGTGCCGAAGAGGGCGAGCGAAATGCCGACGCTGCCAATGATCACGTATTTCCAGCCTGCTTCGAAGGAGGTCTTCTGGTTATAAAAGGTAACCAACAGGACCGAGGCCAGGGTGGTGCTTTCGATGGCGACCCACATGATGCCCAGATTGTCCGCCAAGGGCGCGAACAACATGGCGCACACGAACAAAGGCGTGAGAACGTAATAATGGCGCAGTTGCTTCTCGCTGATTCTGCCCTGGGCGAGATCTTTGCGGAAATAGCCTACTGCATAAATGGCGGTCACCAGGGCGACGAAAGCAGTGAGTCCAATGACCAAAGCGCTCAACGCATCGGCCTGGAGGAAGCCGCCCATCCCGCGCACTCTTCCGTTCCGACTGACGTCCAACCCGATCCAACCCGCCAAAACAGCGACGCAGACAAAACCGGCCAAGTTGAGCCGCTCCCACCAGGTACGCGAGTCAGTCAGAAGGCAAAGCAACCCGGCCGCCAACGGGACCAACAAAAGCAGCGCCAGGTTCATGGCTCACCTCCGATGATGGCCGCGGCGCGGTGCATGACCTGGAGCAACGGATTCGGAAGCCACAGACTAAAGAGCAGCAAGGTCCCGAGCAGCAGACCCATGGCAGGCGCGCCTTGCAGCGGAGCTATCACACTTTTCCGGATCAATTTGGGCGCACCCAGGAGAATCCGGCTGAACTGAAAGAGAATGCCGCTAAAAGACGCCAACAACGCCAGGAGAATGACCGTGGTGATCAGGACGTGCCCGGCCGAAAACGCTCCGCTCAGCACAGTCATTTCGCTGAAAAAGAGGCCGAACGGGGGCAGACCAATCGCGGCGATTGCAGCCAGGGCCATGCAAATAACCGTAACCGGAAGCACGCTGGCGAGGCCCGGTCCGATCAGTCGCATCTGCAGCGTATGGCAGGTCTGATGGATATTTCCCGCGGCAAAGAAGAGTATCGGCTTAGTGAGCGCATGGTAGCCCATATGCAGAATCGCGCCAAAAATCGTCAGCGGCAGGTTCAATCCAACTCCCACGCAAATTAAGCCGACGTGTTCGAGGCTCGAATAAGCCAGCAGCCGCTTCAAATTGGTTTGGACGAGAATAAAGGGCGCGGCCAGGCACATCGAGCCGAGGCCAAAAACCAGCAAAGCGGTCCGGCTGAACCCGGAGCCCAGGCAGGCCGTCGCGAGGATATGAAAGCGCAGCAGTGCGTAGAGGGCAACTTTGAGCGAGACGCCCGAGAGCATGGCGCTGGTCGGCGAAGGTGCTTCACTGTGGGCGTCCGGCAACCAGGTGTGCATGGGAGCCAGGCCGGCCTTGGTGCCATAGCCGACCAGGACGAAAACAAAGGCCAATTGAATCATCCCGGGATTGAGCTGGCCCGAAGACAACATCAGGTGAGACCAGTTGAAACTTGGCAAGGAAGTCGATGCCTTTTCGATGGCCGCGGCATACGTGAACACGGTTCCGAAAAGCGCCAGTGCAAGCCCTACGCTGCCGAGCATGACGTATTTCCAGGCCGCTTCGAGGGAATGTGCCCGGTTGTAAAGAGCCACTAATAGAACCGAAGACAGGGCCGTGGCTTCCAGGGCAAACCACATTACTCCGAGGTTATTCGCCAGAACCACCAACAACATGCCGGCCGTAAACAAGGGCGTAAGTACGAAAAATTCTTTGACTCGCGCCGGGGTGACTGTTCCGGCAGCCACGTCCTGGCGAAAGTAGCTTCCGGCATAAAGGGAACTAGCCAATGAAACGATCGCGATCAAGAGCACCATCCAAGCGCTCAGCGCGTCGGCGCGAAAGAATTCATCACACTCCGTTAGGACCTTGCGCGCCAGGACTTCGCGAAGCAGCTGCGTGCCCATGCCGAGCAAAACGAGGAATCCCAGTACGTTCACCATACCCATCGCACGGCGCGAGCGCAGCAACCCGCAGACGCAGGCCGCCAAGCTCGGCGCGACGAGAATGGGGATCAAAAGATTCATTTGGTCAGGCAATGAACCGAGCTCATCCTCGTAGCTGGCTTAGCTTGCTGACGTCCATCGACGCGAATGTTTCACGAATCCGGTAGACCAGGATTCCCAACACCATCACGGCGACCATTACATCAAAGAAAATGCCTAACTCGACCACCAAGGGCATGCCATAGGTCGTCAGTGCCACCGCCGCCAGCATCACGCCATTTTCAATCGTAAGGAGCGCCAGGACCTGGGAAATGGCTTTGCGCCGGTTAAACATAAGGAAGAAACCGGTCAACAAGAGCGTGATGGCAATCGCCAGGGTGTTGTTGCCAAGCCGTTCCAACGACGTGAATGGCCGCGCAACGATGTAACCGAGCAGCGTAAATGCGCCACACAAAACCATCGACGCCGGCGAGTTGAGCAACGGCTCGATCTCCTGATCGATTTGAATGCGGCGAACCAACCGGTTAAGCAGCCAGGGCAGAAAAACAACCTTGCCAGCGAGAGTGAGGACCGCGACGAGATAGACGTCGATGGCGTGGTTAAAATAGGCGATAATCGTTGCGATGGCAGTCAGCATCAGAGACTGCAAGGCAAAGAGCCGGATGCTGGTGAGCAACATTCGCTGAACCACCATGAGGAGCTGGATGACCAGCATGCCGGCCGCCAGCAACGTGATCCATTGCGCGGCGATTTCCGAATGCGAAGGGTTCATATCAGAGGAAAAGGAAGGTCGAGAGCAGTCCCAGCGCAGCCAGAATGAAGGCGGTGCTTAAAAGATCCGGGACGCGGAACAAGCGCAACTTGGCATTGGTGGTCTCAACGACCACGATCGCTGCTGCCAGCGCCAGGAGCTTGAGCATGAGCCACACAAAAGCCATGCCCAGGGAAGCCGCACTCGGGTTCGTCGCAACGCCAACAGGGAAGAAGATGTTTACGAGCAGGGCCATGAGGATCAGTTGCTTGATCGAGGCGCTCCATTCAATCAGGGCAAGGTACCGGCCGGAGTATTCCAGGATCATGGCTTCGTGAATCATGGTCAGTTCCAGGTGGGTGGCTGGATTATCGACGGGGATACGCCCGGTTTCCGCCAGCAGCACAATAAATAAGGCGGCGAAGGCCAGGACGTGTGCCGGGTTGAGCAGTTTCCAGGTTGGGCCCTGGGCAATCGCAAGCATTTGGCTGAGATTGGTTGAGCCAGCGGTTATCGCGACTGTAAAGATGGCCAGCATCAAAGCAGGTTCGGCGATAGCGGCGATGGTCATTTCGCGGCTGCTGCCCATCCCGCCGAACGCGCTTCCTGGGTCAAGCCCGCCCAGCGCGAGGAAGAAACGGCCCAACGCCAGCAACCCGACAAAAGCCAGCGCACCACCAAACAAACTCAGCGGCGCGGAAACGGTCAGCAACGGCATCATCAAACCAGCCAGCAAAGTCGAACTGAACAACACATAAGGCATGGCGTGAAAAATCCAGGACGCATGCTCCGAGATCACCATGTCTTTGCGCAGGAATTTTCCGAGGTCCAGGTACGGTTGCCACAGCGGCGGTCCGCGCCGGTTCTGCAGCTTGGCTTTCCAATTCCTGATGCAACCGCTGATGAGCGGAGCCAGCGCGAGGAGCAGCAGCGTCTGCAATGCGATGGAAAGGAGTTGGATCATTCGAGAGATGAAACCCGAGCGGGAATTGAAACCCGAAGGCCGAAATCCGAAGGCCGAAAGAAGGCCGAAGCCCGAAATCCGAAGGTTGCAAAAACCGGGGTTGATTTACCCTGTTGTTCTGATTTCGGGTTTCGGGCTTCGGATTTCGGGTTTCTTTCGGCTATCGGCCTTCGGATTTCGGATTTCAGGCCGGCCTTCATAAAGCGAACATAAGCAGTAAGAGCAGCGTGACAAAAATGTAGATCAAGTAAGCTTGAATACTGCCGGCCTGCAGCGCCCGCATGCGGCGGGAGAGGCGCAGGATGCCCCGGTTGAGCGGGCGATAGAATCGTGTGACAAAGGCCTCTTCGATGTGGCTTTCGAAGCGCAAAGTTTTGGCGAAGTACGGGGAATAGTCGTATTCGCGCTGGACTTCGCGGCGAGGACGGAACAGAGCTTTGAAAATCATGCGAATGGGTTTAGAAAAGCCGGTGGCGGTGTACTCCATCGACGGAGTCAAACCCTTAAGGCCGCAATCCCAGGTTGGCCCAATCCGCACCTTCGATTTATGCCCAAAGAAAAGCCAGAGGACGAGCGGGATCGGCAGCAAACACAGTCCGGTCAAAACCAGGCCGAGTGTCGAAACCGTTCCCCCGAGTGGTTGGCTGCTGCCAAGCACGAGGCCATCGTTCAGACTCAAGGTTCCGCTGAGACTTTGGCCGGTAAGTTGCGCGGTGACAGGATCCAAAGCACGCAAGAAGGTGGTTGGAAAAAGACCAAGGAAAATGCAACCGGCGGTGAGGATGCCCATGCCAGTGAGCATGCTGCCGGAGACTTCGTGCGCGTGACGAGCTTCCTCACTACGCGGTTGCGCCAGGAAGGTGATGCCAAACGCCTTCACGAAACAGGCGGCAGCCAGCGCGCCGGTCAGCGCGAGCATGGCGCCGGCCAGCGGGAACATCAGCCGCACCAGGCTGTTCGTCGTGCCGAAGCCCTGGAGCAGGGATTGATAGGTCAGCCATTCGCTAATGAATCCGTTGAGCGGCGGGAGCGCGGAAATCGCCACCGCGCCGATCAGAAAGAACAGCGCGGTTTTCGGCATGCGCTTCACCAGGCCGCCCATTTCTTCCATATTGCGCGTGTGAGTCGCGTGGACGACCGCCCCGGCACCCAGGAACAACAGCGCTTTGAAAATCGCGTGATTGATCGTGTGATAAAGCCCGGCCATGAGCGCCAGGCTCGCCAGGACCGGGTGGCCTGAGTGCAGGAACATCAGGCCGGCCCCGAGACCCATCAGGATAATCCCGATATTCTCGATGCTGTGATAAGCCAGTAGACGCTTGAGGTCGTGCTCCATCAGGGCGTAGAGTACGCCCAGCAGCGCTGAGACAGTCCCGACCGTCAGAACGGCGACACCCCACCAATTAGGCGGAGTGCCCAGGAAGTCGAAGAACACGCGGGTCAGCCCATAAATGCCGGTCTTGATGAGCACGCCCGAGAGCAGGGCGGAGATGTTGCTGGGAGCAACTGGATGAGCCACCGGCAGCCAAATATGCAACGGCACGATCCCCGCCTTTACTCCAAACCCAAAAAGGAACAGAAGAAAAACCGCGTCCCGCTGCCCGGCCGAAAGGCTGTCTCGGACAGCTCGAAATCGATCAAAGGAATAGTCGCCGGGTCCAGCTCCGCCTGCCGCCTGGAAAAAAATCAGGAATCCGAGAATCAAGCAGCCGGTGCCGATGTGTGACATGACAAAGTAGAGCACACCGGCATTGCGCGCTTCGGGCTTTTCGTGTTCGAAACTCACCAGGCAATAGGCTGTCAGAGCCATGATTTCCCACGCGATAAGGAAGAAAAACGCGTTGCTGGCACCAAAGACCAGCGTGGTCGCCAGGAGCAGCGCATTGTAGAAGGCTCCGAGCATGCCGACGCTTTTGCGGCCATAAAAGCTTTTCACGTAGCCGAAGGAATAAATCGACAAGGCCACCGCCAAAACCGAAAGAACCAGCAGGAAAAAAGCTCCCAAAGGGTCCAGCGTGATGTCGAGTCTCAGATATGGAATAAGCGACGGCCAAAGCTCAAAGGAAACGGTCTGGCCAATCGTGCCCCCGAGAAGAAATGACAAAGCTGCCGCCAGACCGCAGAGTCCCGCTAGAGTGGCGCCGCCGAAGCCAAGTAGATTTGCTAACTTTTCCTTTTTGAACGCCGCCAGACTGCCGAGCCCTGCCACTGCGTACACCGCCATGGCTGCCTTGAGCAGGAGAGCGGCGGCCAGGGGGTGCATGGGAGTATTAGCCGCGATCCAAGCAGCGCCGCGGCGTAAAGGTAGCGCAGGCTTTCCAGCCTGCCGTATCGCCGACTTTCAGTCGGCACGGCGCGCGGAAATAATGCGCCCGATGAAATCTTTGTGGCCCAACAACACGCCTCCCCGGGCAGAATAGAAATTCTGCGACACGGCAGGCTGGAAAGCCTGTGCTACAGAATAGAACCTTGGCAAGACACGCGGAGGCAGCCTCGTCTGGCTCCTGGAAGTTCATGACCGAAGTCTGATTTTCTGCAGAACCGCAAATACTGCCTGAGGCGTATCAGCAAGCCGCAGTTGAGCCAGAGAGTCGGGTTGTTGCGCCAACCGGGCCACACTGGCTAGCAAATGCAGGTAACCAGCCGCGTCAGTGGCGGGAACGGCGAGGAGAAATATGAGCTGAACCCGGCAAGACCCCTTTGACCCCCAAATCACCGGCTCCGGCGTTCGCCCAAAGGCGAATTGCAAATGCTTTACTCCACTTAGCCGTCCATGCGGCAAAGCGATGCCGCACTCAAGGGCTGAGTTTGACAACAATTCGTGGTTCAGGGTCGTATGGTAAAAGGGCAGAACGTCCGCGACGCAGCGTTGTGCCTGCAGAACCTGGCACAATTCACTGATGATACCCGCCGTGTCGCGTTGACGAAGCTGTGGAGCAACCAACTCCGGCCGCGTATAGTCGGCCAGCGTCCGTTGTTCGACGGGAACAACAGTAATTTCGGACAGCATTAGGGGGGCGGGGTTTATTGCGCACCACCCGCGGAAGGCGGTGCGCCGGATTTGTTTTCCGGGTCAGGCAGGAGCCTGAGCCAGGGCCTTGCGTTTGCGCGTTTTGGGCGCTTTGGACGGTTTGGTTTGCGGTGTCGGCGCAGCCTCAGCAACGGGCGCCGGGGCCTGCTCCGGAATGTACAAGTAACGACCGCAACTATCGCAGAGCTGAATGTCGGTACGTTGCAACACAGTGTTAATAGTTCCGATGGGCAGGCGCATGTGGCAGCCGGTGCAAACCTGGTTGCGAACGATGGCTACGCCTTTTTTTCCGCGCACCACCAGACGATCGTAGTGGGCGAGGATGGGCTGTGGGATGATGTTGCGCAGTTCGGCGCGCAACGATGCGGAGTTAGGTTCCGTGATTTCTTCGAAGTCGAGGGCCTGGAGCTTGAGCAGGTTGGTGATGTGATCACTCATGACTGTTTGTACGCTAATTCCATACCACAAGGAAGAGAATTCAGCGCAATGGGCTAATTCGTAATGGGAAATAAAACTTTCTGATGCCGTAATACCCGGACGCCACAGGCCGAAAGTGCAGAGTTTGCACCTGAACCGAAAAGCTCGTGCAAGAACCGGAGCCGCCTTTCGACAATCCCCACGCCCCGTAACTTCTTTGGCTCTGCAACTTAGACCACCGTTTAGCGTTCTTACCTTTTAACGTTTTTAACGTTTCAACACTAAACGAAACTGGCACCGCTCTTCCTCAAAGAGCGGCGCCAACTCGTTGGATCATCACTCGCAGGGGATTAGGAAACCTTGCGCACGCGCGGGCTGCGCTTGGGCGGGCGAGGAATCGCCGGGCTCGGAGTCGGAGTTGGGGCCGCTTGCGGTTGCGCAGCCACAGGTGTAGCAGGGGCTGCCGGAGCAGCGTTGCACGTGCACGAGCTGGTTGTGGTCGTCTGAGGATTAATCGTTTCGCTCATAATAGTTTTATTCGGATTCCGCGGATGCGCAGTGCAGCCGCGTCCGACGAGGAAGAGGCATAGGTTATGCCAAAGGACAGGTGGGCCGGCGCAATGGATTAACCAAAGGCCACTTGCATCGGGCAAGTAGCTCTTGCTTATTGTATTCAGATAACCGTTAAGCGCAAATCATGCACCGGCTGAGCCGTTGGTTGTGCACGGCGATTTCGCTAAGGCAGTAGGGAGGAACGATAAAACTGCGAACCGGCTGAGCTTGGGAGTTTGAAATTGAAAACGCCATTCTCCGGGGTATTTGTGGTGACGCGAGCCCAGTTCATAAGGTCAAAAGAACTTTGGACGACATAGGAAGCGCCATCCATCCCGGTGAACTGTAGTTGACCAGGTTCCGAAGCTTGAGTCGGCGTGACAATGGCATCAGGCCGCAATCGGGAAATGAGCTGTGCGGGGATGGCTTCGAGAGCTTCATCGGTAAGGCTGGAACTGCCGAAGCCCAGGAACGGCGAGAAACCGCTCAACTCAGGAGTGGCCAGGATGTCACCCACGTTTCTAAAGATTCGGCTTGGCTCAGACGCGCGAGCGCTGAGCAGTCCGCCGGCGATAATTTCGGCTTGGAGCGAGTTGCTCGAGATCACTGTCGGGGTGAAATGGCCGCTGCCGGAATTCGTAAAAATGGTTATTCCATCGAGCAGAGCTTCCCAAGTCTGGGCGGTGGCCAGGTTGGGCGACCCCAGTGTGCCAACGTCGTTGGTGTTGAAAAAGTTGTTGAGCAGACTCACCAGGTGCCAGTCATTTATGGGGGCAGTCAGTTGAGCGTCGCTAATCGATGGGTTACCGGACCAGTAAGCCCAATTTTGCAAACCTTGCGGTTGAAGGAGGAAGTTTGTGGATTTCAGGAAAATGGTTTGCCAGGGAGTCCCCCGGTGCACTCGCCCGACCCAATCAAGGGATAGGCTCTGGTTAGCGGGGAAGTTCCAGTCCTCCGGGCGAGATATGCCAGGATCCTTCACCGATATCTGGCCGTCAGTAGTCGGATCGGAGTTCATAGGATTGCCAGGCCATGGACGGTACCGGCTGTTGATTACGCCCAGACTGTGCAACCCTAAAGGAATAAGATTGACCTCATTGGTGAAATCGAAGTCCAAAGCTGTCACCAAGTCACCCACGGTGTAATGGACGAGCGGATCGTTTGCCTGCCAACTGGTATGAACAAACAGCGAGCGGGCCGGATCGAACGGTGCGTAGAAAACATTTGATCGGTAGAAGGTCATGCCAGCGTTATAGACAGGGCTGAGGCCAAAATTATTGCGGAAACTATCCACAGCCTTTTGCATATCCAATCCGGCATAGGGGTCCTGAACGAAATTGAGCCAATCCGTTGTGCCGTGCAGGCCAACTTGAATCTGGTTGATAATCCCGAACGTGGCCGCGTCGCTTGAACCGCTGGCGCCGACTCGATTGGTCAGCCATTCGTTACCCGGATTCCCGTAATCGCCAGGGTTTGCGGAAGCATCGGACGCGAGCAGGCTTGTGATATCAACGGTCGATTCAGCATGGTTGAGATTCACGTAATCGACGATGCGATTGGCGTCGGTATCGACCAGGATAAATAGAACTCGGGTGCTGAGGTTGAACCACCAATGCGGGATGTAGAATCCGGCGTTCCTGGTAAAAACGTGGGTTAGCGGAGTGAACCAGGGCGCGTTGTCAATATAGGATGAGTTGGGGAGAAAGGCGAACTGGTTGGTGTTTCCGAAAGGCAAAACCATGGACGCGGGCGCCGATGAGGGCGTGGTCCACCCCGGCCAAGTGTTTGTGTCGCTGTCAATCGAGGCTCCCGTAATCACCGTATTGCTCAAAATGACCCCGGCTTCATTCGTCATAACCGCGGTCATATAAATCCCGGTGACCAACCGCAGTTTCCGGGGATAGGCCGTTTGATACGAGTTCCAGGCTTCCAACCCGAAGCGGTTCGAGATGCCGACCACATACATCTGGTTAGTTTCATTGACCGGGCTAACGTATGGATCGCCTGGAGGACGGCGAAATTCGAGCAAGCGTTCAACCAAGACCTGCGTTTCCATCGAGAACTCGTTAAAGTTGGGAAATCCCTTTTTCGCGCCGATCACGAGAGGAATGCCTGAAACCATAGGCTCATTTTTTTCTAGTCCACCGGGAGATACTGTGCCGTAGGGAAGAAACGCCAACAACGGCGCGTTTGGTTGCGTCAGGTCATACACCATTGGTGCCAATCGCGGGTCAGCCATCTGGGTGTCGACGACCTCGCGGTAGCCGGCAATCACCACCATCGTATTTGTCCCGTCATCGAGCCGACGGAAAAGCGGACGGAACACAGACGGACAGTAGGGGTATTCGGGAGTTAGCCCGAGGGCGCGGTTGGTGGTGCAGTCGTACAGATTCGCCGCAACCTGGAGCAGGCGATGAACCGAGGGTGTGTAATAGTTCGTCGGGTAAACCTGGAGCTTGTTCAGGTCGAGATTGAGCTCGGACTTGAGCAAACGCGCGGCGATATTGGTGAAGAATGCAGTTGGATCATCCAACCGAAGCGGGATGGCCGCGCGAACTGAGGACCCGAGGTACAGCAGAGCGGCGAGCAAGAGGAGCGGTACAGAACGGCGCGAAACAGGCAGTCTGAGATTTCGCCCCTTCATGAGAAGACCTATAGCGGATTAAGGGTTGACGTTCAATGCAATTTCGACATGACGAACGGCCTTGTCACATTCGCGCGCTAACCAGATATTTGCGTTGATTGAACCGCGGGGCCGAGGGAAGCAACGGGAAGATCAGAGCTCGTTTGGGAGAGCAGATGGACGCTCAGATTCCTGTAAGAGACCGTACTCTTTTAATTTATATTGTAAGGCGCGGCGGCTGATGCCGAGGGCCCTGGCGGCTTCTTCGCGGTTGCTGGTCACATGAGTCAGGGTCTGCTTAATAAGCGTTTTCTCCACTTCGGCCAGAGGGGTCCCTGGGCGTACAGTAAATGTCGTCGAGTTGCGCTCGTAGTCGCGCAGGAAATCAGGCAGATGGCCCACATCCACCACGGTCTCACGGCACGTGATAACCAACCGCTCGACGGTGTTGCGCAACTGGCGGACATTGCCGGGCCACGGAAAACGCTGACAAGCCTGGAGAGCATCGACTGACATGCGTTTGCGCCGCCGTTTATGTTTGGCGCTCAAATCTTCAAAGAACTTATCCACCAGCAGCGGGATATCCTCGGGTCGCTCGCGTAGCGGCGGCATCGCGATGGGCACAATCTGGAGCCGGTAAAAAAGGTCCTCGCGAAATTTTCCATCGCGCACGGCGTCCTGGAGATTTTTGTTGGTGGCGGCGATGACGCGGACATCCGCATGGATCAATTCGGAACCGCCGACCATGCGGAAGGCCCCGTCTTCGAGCACGCGCAAGAGGTCCCCCTGCCCTTTGGGCGAAAGATCCCCAATTTCATCCAGAAAAAGGGTTCCGCCGTCGGCCAGTTGAAACCGGCCGGGCTTGTTGGCAATCGCTCCAGTAAATGCGCCTTTAACGTGGCCAAAGAGCTCCGCTTCGAGCAATTGCTCCGCGAGGGCCGCGCAATTCACCGAAATGAACGGGCGCTCGCGTCGGGCACTCTGGACGTGAATCGAGCGCGCAACGATTTCTTTGCCGGTACCGCTTTCGCCCTCGATCATCACAGTGACATCGCTGTTGGCGACTTCCTCGATCAATCGAGCGACCGCGCGCATCGGTTCGCTTTCGCCCACGAGCAGATTCGGATCCGAGCGGGTGTTGAGGCGCAAACGCAGCTCGTTATTTTCGGCAACGACCGCCTGGAACTCGAGGCACTTCTGGACCAACACCCGAAGCCGTTTCATGTCCAGCGGCTTGGGAAGATAATCGTAAGCGCCTTGTTTCATAGCTTCGACGGCAGTCTCAACCGTGCCGTAAGCCGTCATGAGGATGAATAGAGTGTCGCGATGTTGCGCCCGGACCTGTTGCATCAGCTCCAGGCCGCTCAGGCCCGGCATTTTCAAATCCGAAATTACCAGGTTATAGAGCCGTTCCCGGGCGAGCTTGAGTGCATTGACCGCCTCGGTTGTCGCCTCGACCAAATAACCTTCACGCCGCAGGGCTTCCTGAATGCCGGCGCATAGGCCTTGCTCGTCGTCGACGACCAGGATCTTGATTTTCGATTTATCCATGAGCCATCGGCGCGCGTTCCAGCGGCAAGGCTACGACAAAAACAGCGCCACCCGCCGCACCGTTCTGGGCCTGGATGCTGCCGCCATGGGCGGTGACGATCTGCTGCGCAATCCATAATCCCAAGCCGCTGCCTTCGGTTTTGGTGGTGAAGTACGGATCGAAGATGGAACCGACTTTCTCGGCCGGTATGCCGGGGCCGGTGTCGCTGACCTTTATGATCATCGCGCGTTCGGCTAAGGCGGCGGTCACTTCTATCCGGCCGCCTTGTTCTACCGCCTGCATTGCGTTAATCACCAGGTTCATCAGAGCTTGTGTCAATCGAACCGGATCGGCAGAAAGGGTGGGCAATTGTGGCTCGATTTGTGTCGCTAATTCGATCCGGCGAGCCGAAGCTTCCGGACGCAGCAAATCACAGACGTGGTTTAGAACGCGCGGCATTTCGACCGGCTCGAGATTGAGTTCCGAGGGGCCGGCCAGGCGCAAGAAATGGTCCACGACGCTTTCGAGCCGATGCAACTCGCCGCGAATGATTTCCAGGCGGGGAGATAATTGTCCACGCAGAGTCGGTGCCAGGCTACCCAGGTCTTCCTGGAGCAATTGCACATGGATATCGAGCGAGCTCAGCGGATTTCGAATCTCGTGCGCCAGGCGCGCCAGCAGGCGCTCGAGCAAGTCACGCTTCTCGGCCACTGCCAGCTGGCCCGAGTCCTGTCCCAAAGCCTTTGCCAAAATACTTTCCACTAGCTTGCAGGATAGGGAAGCTTGGAAGGGTTGCCAATTTCCATTTGTTGCTGGTGGCTAACCTTCCCCCTCATTACCGCGCGACAGTAGTGAACTTAGGGGTTGCAGAGAAGCATGCCAATTCCTGGGCATTGCGCAGGTAAATGCGATCTCCTCGCACAACAGGATGATTCCAGGTTTTACCTTGCAGCGCCTGGAAACGCCCGAGCTCGTGGTGGCTTGCCGGGTCCGCGGCCAGCAGGATGAGTTCACCGGTCTCGGACGAAACCAGCAAGAGACCTTGATCGCGCAAGAGCATGACTTCGCCCCGTCCGTAACGGCCTTCTTTCCAGGTCCGTTTGCCATCCGACAGATTAAGACAGCAAAACATGCCGATGTCGAAACCGTAGGCATGGCCATTCTGAACAACGAAATCAGGGAACGCAGGCTTAAGATCCTTAGAATCCCACTTTTCGCTCACAATCCACTTATCGTTATTAGTTGAGACCTCGATGAGCGAACAACCCAATCCGCCCAAAGCGGCAACCAGAAGCCGGTTGCCGTCCAGCAAGCGCGGCTGACCGCAACGCGGCGCTCCTTTCATCGCCACGCCACTTTCCCAAAGCTTTTTCCCAGTCGAAATATCAAAAGAAGTCAACCCGGCGTCGTGCAACATGAGACACTGAGGCACACCGTGCAACAGGCTGAGCTGTGGCGAGCTGTAACTGCTCGTGCCGGCCGGCGCGGTCCACGCCAACTCACCTGAGCCGATACGATAGGCCAGCAAACTCTTTCCCCACGATGAGGCTGGCGACAACCGGAACCCCGATCATCCACAGGGTGAACATCGTGACCGAACGATGAGCGAATCTGCCGGCCAGAACCAATTCCAGAACGAGCAGTGAAAAACCGGCCAGCTTCTCCCAGAGACTTAAGCCGCGATTGAACCACCACCATCCAAAGAACAAGAGGATTGCGAGCCCGGAGAAGGCCAACGCGAGCATGAAGCCCACGAAGTACGGCTTATCGAAGGCTCCGCTTCCCATGGTGAAAAGCCAAAACAAGGCCAGGCAGACGAACGGAAAGCGCAGGCGCGGTCCGGAGCGAGCGGAAGCCGGCGGGTTAGTTGCAGAGAGTATTGGACCCGGGACGGTCGATGGATTCATGGATGTGAACAGGTGGCAGCCGTTGAAGCGGGCAGACACGTCGTGAAAAAGTTCGCGGCGAATTTCCTTATGCTTTCCGGGTTCCAAGTGAGCTTGCCGGCGCGCAGTTCCTTCAGGATCTGTTTGACCCAGCGCAACTCGGCTGCGCGGAGGGCAACGCCATATTCGAGTTCGATCAGATTGAGCCGCCCGGCCCGCGGCGTTACCGTGCGCAGAACATGCCGAAAATTGCGGATAGCGCTCCGCAGGTGCCTGTTGGGGCACGACTACTCGTAGCGCAAGGCCTCGATCGGGTCCAGGTTCGAAGCTTTGCGGGCAGGATAAAAGCCAAAGAAAATACCAATGCCGGCGCTGATAAAAAATGCGGAGACGACCCACTCCGGCGGGATCAATGTCGGCCAGCTCAAGCGGGCGCTGAGGATTTTGGAAACCCCAATGCCGGCGCCGATGCCAATCAAGCCGCCGATGGCGCTCAAGGTCACCGCTTCCGTCAGGAATTGAAGAAGAATATCGCGGCCACGCGCCCCGATGGCCATCCGAATGCCGATCTCGCGGGTTCGCTCGGTAACGCTGACCAGCATGATGTTCATGATGCCGATGCCGCCGACAACCAAGGAAACCATGGCAATGGCGGCCAGCAGCACGGTCATGGTCCTGGATTGAGCCGTAGCCATGTCCGCGATCTCCTCCTGGTTGCGCACAGTGAAGTCATCGTCTTTTCCCGGGGCGATATGGTGGCGTTGACGCAACAACCCCGCGACTTGGTCCTGCACCATATTCAAGAGGGAAGCTTTGGCGGCCTGAACGTTAATCGAGCGGATGTTGGAAATTCTTTGCACGCGTTTCATGGCACTGCTGTACGGGACAATAATTATATCATCCTGGTCACTGCCTTGGACGGAGAGGCCCTTGGGCCAGAGCATGCCGATGACTTTGAAGGGCGCATTGCGAATCCGCAGAACCCGGCCGAGCGGATCTTCTCCCGGAAACAGCTGGTCGGCGATTGTTTTCCCGATCACTGCGACTTTGCTCGCTGAGCGCACGTCTTGTTCCGTAAAACTGGCGCCTTCGGTGATTGGCCACTGACGGATGCCAAAGTACTCCGGCGATTCGCCCAAAACCGTGGTCGCCCAATTTTCGTTTCCAGCGGCGATCTGGGCGCCCATTCGGACTTCAGGGCTGACGGCGGCAACGCCCGGGATTTCTCTTTGAATGTCCTCAGCATCTTCAACGGTCAGAGTACCGGCGCCGCCCCACCCGCTGTGAATCCCGCCTCGCGTGAAATTGCCGGCCCAAATCAGGATGACGTTTCTGCCCATGCTGGCAATCTGCTCTTCAATTCGGAACTTGGCCCCATTACCGATGCTGACCATCGCAATGACCGCTCCGACGCCGATGATCATGCCCAACATGGTCAACACAGTTCGCAGCTTGTTGCGGCGCAGCGCGCGCGCCGCGATTTTAAGCGTCGCCAGAATCCTCAGCATGGCTCAATCACTGGCACAAGGGTTATTGTTCCGGAAATACTCTTTCCCGGACGTCTTCATACGCACATTGTTGGCAACGAGGGCGATTCTGTCAGTAGGGTATCCGCCCAATCTCTCGAACGCCAGGGGACCGCGATTCGTAGTTTCATCTCAGCAGTTAGCCAGGCCGTACAAAACCTAACGCACGAAAACCCGTATCAGTAGCGATGCTTTGTTATCGACATGTATATCGCTTACTCCCCACAGCGCACTCAAGCGGCAAACTTCACCCGCGGAGGGTCAAGTACGTGCCGCCGTCAAATAAGCAAATTCCTATCAGCCGCGTTCCACCAGCTCTTTCTTGACCGTGAATTGCCAGGCAGGCCACCATCGGGCATGGGACTTCAGCTTCGCAGCGCAACGGCGGACGATGCCGAGGTCTGCGGCAAAATCTGCTGGCAGGCTTTTACCGCAATTTCCAAGGCGCACAATTTTCCGCCGGACATCCCCGCGCCCGAGATGGCGATTGGATTGTTGCGCATGATTTTTTCGCATCCTGGCTTTTATGGCGTTGTTGCGGAGCTCGATGGCAGGATTGTTGGAAGCAATGTTATGGACCAGCGCGATGCGATTCGCGGCGTGGGGCCGATCACCGTCGATCCGTCGGCACAGAATAGATCCGTCGGACGACGGCTCATGGAGGCGGTGATGACGCGCGCGGAGGAAGACAAGGCCCCGGGAGTGCGGCTGATCCAGGCCGCCTTCCATAGCCGTTCGCTCTCGTTATACACCAAGTTGGGATTCGAGGTTCGGGAACCGCTGGCCTGCATGCAGGGCAGCGCGCTGGGGCTTACCTTTCCCGGTTACGTGGTACGACCCGCGGCTTTGGCCGACATAGACGCGTGCAGCCGCATTTGCCGCGAGGTGCACGGGCACGACCGCGCCGGTGAACTGCGCGATGCCATCGGGCAAGGGACCGCGACGGTGGTTGAGCACGATGGGCGGATCACAGGTTACGCGTCTGTGATGGGCTTCTTTGGCCATTCTGTTGGCGAGAGCAATCACGAGCTGAAGGCGCTAATCGGTGCCGCGTCCGGTTTCGCGGGTCCGGGATTTTTGCTGCCCGCCAGGAACGCCGATTTGTTCCGCTGGTGCCTCGAAAAGGGCCTGCGCGTGGTCCAACCGATGACTTTGATGAGCGTCGGCTTGTACAACGAGCCGGCCGCCGGTTTTATTCCGTCGATTTTCTATTGAAGCCGAGGAATTGCAGCGACTGCAGTGAACTTGTCGGACTCCTAAGGACCGGTGCAAGAGCGCCCCGCAGAAGATCAGGACTATGAATGAATCCGCCTCATGCGAAATTTCGACGGACCGCCAGCGCCTGGACGTGGCGCTGATCCATCAGTTTCTAAGCACGTCCTATTGGGCGCGGGGCATTCCGCGCAAGGTGGTGGAACAGTGTATTGAGAATTCCCTTTGCTTCGGTGCATTCGTGGCCGGACGGCAAGTTGGCTTTGCCCGGATTGTTTCAGACTTTGCTAGCTTTGCCTATTTGGCCGATGTATTCGTCGTCGAGGAGCATCGCGGGAAGGGCATCGGCAAGCAACTGATCCAGGCGGTGGTCGATCATCCGCGATTGCAGGGATTGCGGCGGATTTTATTGGCCACCAAGGATGCGCACGGACTTTATGCTCGATTCGGTTTTCGCCCGCTGACTAATCCCGAACATTTTATGTCCGTTCACAGGCCGGATATTTATAAGCAGAGCGGCACTAAAGGATTTTGAGCTATTCCATCTGCGGCTGCTGGAATGGGTTTTCCAGGACGCGAAAGGGCGAGCGCGCCTGGTAGAGTTTCAGCCGGGACTGGTACTCTTTTTTTTCGTCGTCCTCCTGCGTGAGAGCGATGGCGTCTTTTTCGGTTGAAATCGCTTTGCCGAACTGCGCGGTCTCGGCGTAGGCGGCTGCCAGGATATCGAGCGTGCGCGGGTCTCTGTGCTTGCTCAGGACGGCAGCTTTTTTCGCGAGGTCGATGGCGGTGCGGCCGTCCCGCAGCTCGGTATTGGGGGAAGTAGCCAGGAGCCAGGCGGCGGCCTGCAGACCCGCGACATCACCTGCCGCCGCCGCCTTGTTGTACCATTTCAGAGCCTTGGCGTCGCTTTGGGGAACGCCTTGTCCGAGCTTGTAGAACTCAGCCAGACAACATTGGAGCCGCGGATTAGCCTGGTCGGCGACGTCTTGCCACCATTTCTCGATGTCGGCATCGCCATCGCCCAGTTCAGCGGGCCGCAAGGCGATCCCGTGAAGGGCGGCTTCGCGCCACCACTTTTGAGCTTGTTCGGTCTCGACGGTAACGCCGTAACCTTTCCAGTAACAAAGCCCCAGATAGAGCTGTGCGCCGACGTGATGCTGGCGGGCCGCTTTCTGGAACCAGTCCACTGCGGCGGGGAAATCCTGGGGTGTGCCCGAGCCCTCGAAGCGGCAGAGGCCGGCGTGAAACTGCGCGGTGGGATATCCCTGGTCGGCCGCCGCACGCCACCAGATCCAAGCCTTGGCCGGACTTTTATCGACCCCGCGCCCATTGGCATAGCACTGCGCCAGGTGAATCTGAGCCGTGGCGAGCCCGCGCTC
>Ga0070741_10003410_pt1 | contig 39596 bp, 32 predicted proteins | sample Coa_R1_4_FD_66440 | JGI IMG/M metagenome (GOLD analysis project Ga0070741, IMG submission 66440) | Surface soil microbial communities from Centralia Pennsylvania, which are recovering from an underground coalmine fire - Coalmine... | ecosystem: Environmental > Terrestrial > Soil > Unclassified ...
ACCTCAGGGCCAACCTGAATCCGCAAGCCGAATTCCTGCAGGATACCCATTGCCTGAGCGTGCGTGGCAGCGCGTCCGGTATCCATGAAGTACTTAGCCGTCCGATGCAAGGTGTCCGCTGTCACAATATCTGTCATGGTCAACTCCAAAAGCCTATGTACAAAAAGCCTTTCGACTGCAGGCCACTCCGATTCGTCCACTCGTGCTGACCTTGATACTGGTAGACTCCCAAGTCTTCTGCGCGCACTGGGGGCTCGGCGAAGTTGGGCACGATGATTGCAACATGTCCAGCGCGCGCGATCATCGGATTTGTCCGGTCCTCATAGCTTTGGCTTGCTCTCCCCGGATGAGTATGTATGTCAGCGATGACAGTGAGAGTCCTTTTCCGGCACTCGGCCCACAGCTTCCCAAAGGAATCTCCATGAAGAACACAGACGCCGGTGTCATATGCTTTCGGGTCGAGCTCGTCGTAGTAGATCGCATCTCTGACTTCAAGACGATCCTTTCTTCCCACGCCAAGCAAGAACGCGCCAGCCTCATGCCTCCGACCGCCGCGGCGGTCGAGCTCATTAAGTGTTGCGTTCCACAGCTTCCTGGGGCAAGCTATCCGATGGTCAGGAGCCAGAAACGCCCGTATAGTCGTCTTGATTGAGTAGGTCATGAAGTTGCTCTAGATAGCACAGGATTCCGCGCGAGGGATTCCACAGTCGACTGGGGTATTCGTTCGGCCAACCGACGTGGCCTTCGATGGCCATCCGATCGCACGGAATATATAGACATTTGCCGTCTTTCCAGTTCGTTCTGAATACCGACGGCACAATAGACCGGCCGGTCGGCCAGCGGTTAAGTGCTAGCGGAGCCTCGGTAGACAGGTCCCATGGCTGAGCAGTCGCTGGCACCTGCGGATATCCCGCACACTCAAACCGAAAGGCGTACTCTGCCGGCGCCCTGGGCCGCTGTGCCGCCGAAACCGCAATAACAACGTAGGGCCACTTCGTTTCGACGTGACGCCAGCGAAGCTCAATTTGGCCACGCCGAAACTCAGGTAAAGAAAGATCGCGTTCAACCAACGCTTGGTCGGGGCGACTAGCGTCGATCATCTGCACCCTCTACTCGCTTTTCCGGAACCAGATCAAAACACACAGCGCAACGCTCACCGCGAACTAGCACGTGCAACGGCGTGTCGCTGGCGGGCCGCTCGGTGGAGTTACAGATTTGCAGCACGTGCTCGGCGGCGTCCTTGTGATCCAGATGGAATTCGTGTACAGCCCATGCCTTCACGCGGCTCACGCGCGCCCCCGGAGGGAAATCTCGCTCGATCGTCTTATCGAGATAATTTACTTTGGTTTGGATACGGCGGCAGCGTGAAGCATGGATGCGAGCACCGTGCTTGACATCCACCGGGCGATTGCCCAGACGCCGGACGTGTTCTTCAGCCTCATCAATAAAGATAAAGAGCTCCGGGATGCTGGGCACACCGGCTTGGGTCAACGCTTTGTGGAGTTCGTCCTCGGTAATGTTCCCCGGCACTGTAAGTTCGAGAATTCGTGAATCTCCTTGTATCTGGACAAACAACACGCACTCGGACATGGTTGCTCCTCTCATTCCGACGCGTTCTTGCGCGTCTACTCTTAATCAACCGAGAGGTTCTTCCTACCGGCAATGCCGTGCGGTTTGGCCCAGGGGGTGAAAGGCGGGCGTGAGTTTCCGAAACCGCAATGCCAGGTTTGTTAACAGGCAGAATTCTTAGTGGAATGAACGTCGGAAGTTGCGTTCAGAAAGTCCGCGACTTTCTCCCGTTGCAGACTGACGCGGTTCAACGAGAGGGACAAATAAAGAAGTAGGGGCAACGCGGGCACCTGAAATCGTCGGGTGACGGGTCGAAGCGGCCTGCCGCGATATTGGCGAAGGTGTTCTGCAGCTTTGCAAGTTCCGAAGATAGTTGTCGTTGACTCGTCTTCACTCGCTGCCTTTCGCCTGTAAGAAGCGAAACATGCTCGAAATGAACATCGGTTCCGGGGTATTGTCTACGGACTGCTTCCTGCATGACCGCATACCGTATCTTCGGTTGCTCTCGATTCGCGAGCTGACTTGCCTTAAAGCGCTGCACTACAATCCCTTCGGGAGTCGACCTGATTTGATCCGCGCGAGAGGTCACGACAATATTGCCAGTCGTTACAGACAACTCTACCGGCAGACTTGAGCCTTCCATCAATCTGAGTGCAGTCGCAAGCATATGCTCAGCGGCGGCGCGGTACACAGATTCGAAGGCGTGCCCGCGAGGCCCAACGCGCTCCCAGTCCTCGGCAAGCCGGGCAGAGAATCCCTTTCTCCTCTCTTCCTGCACTGTCGTCGCGCGTAGCCAAGTGATGCTGCTGTGGAGGGCTGATTGGAACTGAAGGAACGGCGTGTACATATCGGCACCGCCGAGCTTCAAAACTTCGGCGTAGTAAAAACGGCGCGGACACTCGATGTAGGTTTCGATCGCAGGGGCTGGCCAAGAGTCGCGTTTCTCCGGAGGCATTAGTGGAGGTTCTCTAGACTCGGAAGCGCCCTGGTCGGTCCATCCGGGCTGGGCATCGGGGCTTTTGGGGAGGTGATGCTTGATCCGCCCCAAAAAAGGTGACGGCTTGACGTTCACCCACGCTCCACCTCCGTATGAAACGGCGCGAGAGAGATAAAGCTCGTCCTCAGCGCGGGATATTGCTACGAAAAAGAGACTCTCCTCTTCCGCCTTCCGGCTCATCAGAGGGTCCGGCATGACGAGTCCCGTAGGTGGTGGATTAGGATCGGGGCGGTTGACCGGAAAATGCCGTGATGTGACCGACGGTATATGAACATGACGAAACTGCAGACCCTTACTCGCATGCACCGTCATCATCTTGACCGCGTCGATGTCGCTGGCCGCAGCTGGCAGCTGCCTAAGCTGCTTTTCTTCATCCAAGATCTCAAGTCGCCGTACGTGCTCGAGAAACGCTCTCTTGGGATCCTTCCTCGGAGCAGCACGGAAGGAGAATGCAAACTGCAGGAATTGATAGATGGCGAGCCGGCGTTGCTGCCCTCCCACGCTGTCATCAGCGAGGAGAGGATTGAGGTGGTCACCTCGATTAAACAGAAATCGCAATAGGAATTGATGTGCTGACATGATGAAATCAACACCTCGAAGATCGTCAGCTAGTCGTTGCAGAGCGTTACGACCGTCTGTAGATATGGCCGTGACCTCATCGAGCCGGCGAAGAGCAGCCAGCATTGCTACGCCTTGCTCGCTTCGCCACTGAAACATAGTTGCTACGTCGCCTGCAGGTATCTTGTATTGGGGCAATTGCGCGACGCGGAATAGGCCTATGCCGGATCGCTCCGAAGCCACCGAGAGGACCGAAAGGAGGTCCCTGATCTCGGGACGTTCGAAATAGTCTCCAAAGTAAAGGCAAGGGACACCGGATCGCTCGAGATGTCGCGCGAGTTTCGCAAGAGTGCCGTGAGACCGCGCTAGAATGGCATGGTCGCTGAGTTTTCCCCCATTCGCGGTGGCGGAACGGAGAACTCGAGATATTCCTTCACATTCTGCTTCGGGAGTTGAAGCCACCTCGAAATTGACTCGGCCGACGCCTTCACCCCGATGTGCTATCAGTTTTTGGGGAGGGTTGGGGTCGCCGGTCTCCATGCCGGACGCAAATGCCTCGAAGCATCGGACCAACCGACCACCTGATCGGTAGTTGACCCCCAAGTAGTCTGTCTTTGCCCCTGGAAAGTCACTTGGGAAACGTGCCATGTTGGAAGGTGACGCACCTCGGAAACGGTAAATTGATTGCTTTACATCACCTACGACCCATGGCCCGCGCGTGGGCTCGACCAGTTCACCTAGAAGAACTCCGCTGGCGCGGTTCATATCTTGGTATTCGTCCACGAGAACGTGCTTTCTTTCCAGTCGGATTTGATCCCGGATTTCCGAATGGCTACGAAGTAGCTCAACGGGCCGGGCAATCAGATCACCGAAGTCAACGGAACCCTTAGCGCGCAACGCTTTCTCGTAGATTTGATAAGCATGGGCCACTTCAAGCGCTTTTTGGCCCGCTTCTCTCTCGGTCGAGTTTGCATTGGACATCATTGACAGCGCGAGTTGCTCGTATTTCTCCGGTCCCGCAAGTTCGTCCTTGGCGCGTGCTATCAGGGTCAGCAAGGACCGCAAGCCTCGCACCGGATCGACAAGGTCAAGGTACTGTTTGAGACCAAGAGATGGAAGCAATTCTTCAAGCAACATCAGGGACCCTGTGCGATCCAGCAGCTTCGGTTCTGCTGTGAATCCAGCCTGGACACTGTACTTGCGAAGGATTTCGAGACCGAAGGCGTGAAAGGTTCCAGCCCAAATTCCGGTCGCGCGTTCTCCGATCGTGTGACGAAGGCGGCTAGCTAAGTCTTGAGCGGAGAAATTTGAAAATGTGAGTACAACGATTGATCTGGGATCCTCGCCATCATCAACTAATTTCTTCACCCTGCCAATCAGAGTGCTGGATTTGCCAGTTCCTGGGCCGGCGCAGACTCTCTGCGGATCGAGGGATGATTGGATCGCCTTCGTTTGGGTGGTGTCGGGAGGTTTCTCCCCTTGATATTCTGCACTCCCAATGCGTTCCTCTGGCAGCAGGAGGGCATCGGCCAGCTGCTGCATGACGAGATCTACTGGCACGCCTACCCTGTTCGCGATGTTCTCGGCGCTGAAAACAACATGAGCGCATTGGCGTCGTAGTTTGCTACGCGGCAGGAGAAACTCCCGGGCGAATAGATTGGCCTGAGCTTCGTGACGTTCCTTTGGGCTGTATGCGTCGGCTTCACCAACCAGTGACATCTCCGGCTCAAAGGGTGTGGTGGGGTTTAGATCATCTCCTCGACATGTTGAGAAGACTTCGTCAAGCCAATGATGCGCGTACTCGTGGGTTACGTGGAACACAGCAAGAAAGGGATCTGTGGCCGCCGAGTAGTAGATTCGTTGTTGCTCCCGGCTGTACAGAGCCTCAGCACCATCTAACAGGGCGTCATCTCCGGGCCGTCTTTCAGTCTTGATTCCTGTTGTTGCCTCAGCCGCAACCAAGAGGTCAGCAGCAGGTACTAGGTCATCAGCGGACTTCGCAAGTTCGGAATGCCTGCAGGTCGCAAGCCGCCGAACCTCGCTCCATATACTCATTTGTTGCGCCGCTCCCGTTCGGCGGCATCGAGCCAGAATTGCTTATCTGGCTCGGCCAGGGAGGAACTGCGAATCGCATCGGCGAAACTCTCGGTTACTGGCCTTGGTTTGGTTTTGGCCTTGTATCGAGCCCCGGCTTCCATGATTGGAGGCCCCGTGATCAAAGGTCGAATGAGATCGACAGAAGCGCGAAGAGTCTCGGCCAACCGTTCAATGCAGAGTGATGGAACCCCGGTGAGACGGCGCAGATCAAGCTTCTTGATCATGGAGCCATCCAGTCCCGTCTGGTGAGCGAGTTCGTGTTCGGACACTCCTTTTCCACGGGACATAGCGGTCAGCCGCGACATGGCGGCACCCCTGTCTGGTACGTGGTCCTTTGGGGTATTCCGCTTGTCGATGATATTGAGGGCTTGGCTCACACCGAGGTTTGCTATCCGGTCCTCATCGACGGAGTTTTCTTGGGGCCGTTCAATTTGGACTGCCCAAGTAGCGAAGAAGCGAGCGAGTGCGTCTCTGTGCTCTGGATAGCGAGCAGACCAGCGCATCAGTGCGGCATAGGTAGGCTCCCGTTCTTCGATCATCAGGGCGTCAAGTACATCTTCGAGAAGCATAGTCCGGTTGGTCATCTCTTGTCTCCAATAGCGGCGCGCATCGCTTCAAGGCCGTCGCGGATCCAGTTCCGGATCTGTCTTTCTGACATCTTGAAATGGCGCGCTAAGCTCGGCTTGGTCGGGTCCTTGTCGGTAATGGGCCAGCCGCGAACATAACGCAAGATCAAGGCCTCAACATGGCGATGGTCTTGCACGGCAGCGAATGCCAATCTGAGTAACTCCGGGCGACGGGCCGCGTCCTCGAGCTGTGACACGATGTCTTCAGGTCCGGGGCGTTCGTCCTTCACTCGCTCTACCAGACTCTCCGATTCGTCGTCTTCGTCCGACGCTTCGGCCCGTAGATAAGACAGTATTGCGGGTCTGTGCTGGTACTTTTCAACAACATTAATGGTTCGGCGTTGGACTGCCTGATTGAACGCGATTTCGAGAAATTCGCTCTGGCGCGACGGGGTTTCCGCCAGAATCAGCTCGACGACATCGCTCTCGACCCGGCAGACGATCTCAAGAGTCATGCCGGAATCGAATCCTTGAGCAAGGTGTTTCGCGATGCGAGCGAGCCGGCGACAGAGTTCGGCTACTAACCAGCCAAATACCTCGAGATTCCCGTTCTTGAGCGTACGGGCTAGAAAAACGAGTACCTCGCTTGGAAGACGTCCTTCTCCAGTGGCTCTCGCCATGTCGACCCACTCGGTAGGGGGCCGCCCAAGGGCTCGCAGGATCGTGGCCTCTATGTCTGCGCGCCGTGTGTAGGGTTCGCCCCTTTCGTTTGAGGAGGTTAGCGGGGGGACATGCGCAGCAGGTGCCGATGGCGGTGGAGACTTGGGCACGTCCATGATCTTATCAACCGAAGTCTAGAGTACTTCGGAAATCGAAATATTGCCGTTTGGGACTACGACTGCAGTCCATGAGGTCGCGTTCGAGCCATCAGCTCTGGCGGGCATTTCCGCGCCTACCGCCACGTGGGCGGCTTGCTCCAGATCCTGGTCTCTGCCTTTGCTCTTTGCGACTGCCGATTAGTCGCTCTTCGACGCAAGTGGATGACAGTGGCTGCTGACTGATGGCCGATCAGTAGTCTTCCTTTTTCAGCCTCCTGAGGATCAAGTCGGATGGGACCGCGAACGTGCCAGCGGTGTGCCTAGCTATCAAAGACGGAACCGTTCCCAAACAATTCGAAGCGGAATACTCAAAAACGGCCCCACTCTATTATTGTGGACAAATTCCACTGGCAAGATTCTTACCTGCATCCAGCAAGACCTTGCACGGCTGTAGCGACACTGCTAATTTGATCCACGGATAAAGTTCTTGCCATCTCCCAACTCGCAGCAATCATCGCACAAGACTTGCGACCTAATCAGACGACCGCATTTCTCCCGGGAGCTATTGTTTTCCGGAAGGCATGATCTTCGCCCACAACAATGCGCCTGCCCCAGCCTCTGACCTCTCGGCGACTATCCGCGCCGAAATGCAAGGCTCAATACCGAACGCTTTGTTACGAAGCCTATTCCTCTTGGGCTGACAAGGAAGAGGCTGTTAATTGAACCGACGAAAAAGTAGAATCTCTTAGCCGAATGACTGTGCCGAAAGAACAAACCGAGTCTCCCAATCCTCCTGCTCGTTTTAACCCAGGCGACCTAGTTCAACGACTTAACCAACCGGAGTCCACGGGAGTCGTGCGGGAAAATAGATGGAACAGCCAAGTGGCGCGGTGGGACTACATTGTTCAATTTGGAAGCCAACGGATTGGAGTGCCGGAGGCTCTATTACAGCCCCTTGTCTCGATAACCTCCCCTTGGCAGGCACTAGAAGAACAACAGTTGTCGGGAAGAGTCCATTTCATCTCCTCTCTCACACATGAACGCCTGCTCCACCCGCCGGCTCGGATTGCAAATTCATTTGCAACCGCGAAAACGAGGTTCTATCCGTATCAATTCAAACCCCTTCTAAAGTTTCTAGATCACCCTGGCAAGCGTTTGCTGATTGCGGATGATGTTGGCTTGGGTAAAACCATTGAAGCCGGATACATCCTGCGTGAACTCGATGCTCATAAGAAAGCTGAGCGTATCCTCGTGCTTGTCCCAGCAAGGCTCGCCACAAAATGGAAGAGGGAACTCGAGACGCGATTCAATGAAACATTTGAGAAAGTAAAGGGCTCCGATTTACTTCTCCAGGCCGAACGCATGTCGAAGGGACAGGACCCCGATTCATTTCGGTGGATCGTATCGTATGAAAGTGTACGTTCTGAAGATATCCGTAAGGCTCTCGAAGCGACGCAACTACCAATCGACATCCTGATAGCCGACGAAGCGCACCGAATGCGCAATCCGGAATCGCTTCAGCACAAGATCGGTGCTGTACTCAGTGCCTGTGCCGATGCCAGTATTTTTCTCACTGCAACACCAGTGATGAACCGGCTTGAGGATTTGTGGCAACTCCTAAGGGTGTTGTCTCCTGAAGAATTTGCCATCTGGGAGGTTTTCCGCGCCCGCATAGAGTCAAATCGTTTTGTTATTTCGGCGCAGCGCGCCCTAAGTATCCAACCCCCTCAACTTCAAGAGGCACGCAGCCTGATTCAACAGTTCTCTGCCTACCTGAAAAGATCTGGTCAGCCCTTGGGCGAGTTCCTTTCGTCTGTGCAAGAAAGACTTACTGCCGCTCCGAAGTCCCGCCGAGAACTTATCGAGCTTCAGGCCGACGTAGGTCGCCTCAGCCCAATCGGCCATCTGGTGTCCCGAACCCGTAAAGCTGACGCGATGCTTGATCACCCAGAACGTGTTGCCCACTGGCAGCACGTCCAACTTTCGGATGTTGAGCGCGAAATCTACGAGAGTGTAGAAATGCTCTGCCGTGAAGCTGGCATGGGTGGGACCACGCCTTGGGGATTCGAGATGAGCTTGCTGATGGCATATCGAGCAATGGCCAGTTGCATACCGGCAGCGATTGACTATTTTGCACGCAAACTCCAAACGACAGCGACTATTGATAAGGAAGACTTCGAAGAAGAAGACGAAGCGCTGGATGAGGCTCCCCTAACCGCTTGGACAGGCTCAGTTCGTAAGCGCTTTACGGACATCGTTGAACTCTACCGCACGGCGGAACCTCCCGACTCGAAACTCCAGCTTCTCCTTGACACGCTGCAGGAGACTTGGGACGACGATGATCACAATTCCCGTGCTAGACGGAAGGTCGTCGTATTCTCCTTTTTCCGCGGGACACTCAACTACTTGGCGAGACGGCTTTCAAGCAAAGGGATTTCAAACCGCATGATTCACGGAGGAGTGCCCCTCGCCGAGCGGGAAAAAGCGATTGACGAGTTCTTGAGACGGCGAGACACCCCAGTACTGCTTACTTCAGAGGTCGGCGGTGAAGGAATCGACCTGATACAAGCATCTGTGGTGGTCAATTACGATCTTCCGTGGAACCCTATGGTTGTCGAGCAGCGCATCGGACGCATTGACCGCATCGGCCAGGAAGCAAAACGCATAATCGTCCGGAACTTGGTGGTCAAGGGTTCCGTCGAGGAGCGCGTCCTTTCTCGCTTGCTCTCCAAAATAGCGGTCTTCTTACAAACAATCGGTGATTTGGAGCCCATCGTTGGTGAACAGATTGAGAAACTGACAGCTCAGGCGCTTCGAGGCGAACTTTCTGAAGAAGAAATCGAGCGTCGTATTGAGCAACAGGCCTCGGTATTAGACAGAACGAGGTTAGACGCCTTAGAAGTGCTTTCGCAAGCGGATGGACTCTTGGCGGCGGACCAGGCTCTGGTCGATGAGATCGAAGCCCTTACCGGGGAACGCCAAGTGCCATCGCAAGAGGAACTGCTCTTATTTCTCAACCGTGTTCTTGAGGAGTTCTATCCAGGTCGTCAATTGCCAGCCGCAGCTTCTCACGACGTCGTTACGGTCGACCTTGGCGGGGACCTCGCGCTAGATCTCGAACTTTCTAGCATCGAACTTGGAGCAGATGCCGCCATTTTTGGCCGTAACCTGTCAAAGGGGACCGTCGAGATAACTCTCTCGCGCGAAGCTGCATATAGAAGGACGCGTGCCGAGTTGGTACACCTTCAGCATCCGTTAGCGAAATTTGCCCTTTGGAAACTCAAGCAAAAGGATGACCAGAATCAATCGGCTTTTCAACTCGGCATTCGAACCTCCGTTCTTGTACCCGGAGAATACGCTTTCCTCATAGCCTCTGTAGACATCCATGCGCAACGACCAGTCACTCGCCTGGCCTGCTTCATCACTTCATTCGCGACCCAGCAACTTTGGATCGATCCAGGGGTGACAACAGGGGTCCTCGTTTCCATGTTACGTTCGGGAGAAGACGTTCACATCCATGTGCCGCCGCCTGACCAGCTCGTAGAAGCAAAAGAACGCTTGCTATTTGGCCTCCAGCAACTCCTTGCAGAGTGGGAAACGCGCGAAAATAAACTCGATGCAGCCAGACAGGAACGGCAGCGTTCCTCGCAGTTATCCGTTTTGCAGTTCCGGCGGAAACGAGCCGAAGAACGTGTTCTCCATCTACGGCAAAGCAGTGCGGCAGAGTTCCCGATCCGCATGGCCGAAGCCAAGCTCGCCATTGCCAGACGCGAGGAGGCCGATTTCTCCAAGAGTCCCGTGCGCGCCAACTGGGGCGGAATTTCTCATCGTGAGGTCGCCGTCGGTGTCTTATCTGTAGAACCGGAGCAAGCAGATGCTTGAACGTCGCTTCCACTTAGGCATCGACTACGGCACAAGCACCTCCAAGATTGTATTCCGAGATTACGGAGGCCCAGGCGGGGACAAGGCTTTTGTGGTCGCCTCGCAAAATGAATATCGCATTCCCAGCGGCATCAGCGTCCAGTCTGACAAGATATTACTTGGCAAGACTGCCCGGAACCTGCCTCAGACGCCTGGTGACAATGTGCGTCTCTACGAAAGCGTCAAAATGCGAGTGGGAGAGGAAGCAATCCAAAACCGACGGAAATTTCATTACGGCCCCAAGCCAAGGTTCCCGAATGGCTTCACCGCGCGCGACTTTGCCACGCTCACTGTGTGGTGGCTAATCTCAATCGGACATAGAGCAGTACAGCATCGAGTCGCTCGCACGGGCGGAGGAGAGTTGGTGCTTGGAATGACGCTCGGTATCCCCATGTCTTTTTACGACGATGTAGCCACCCGAGCCGAATTTCTCAAAATTGCTCAAACCGCATGGCGACTATATCGACAATGCGAACCGTTGCCCGACTCTGGCGAAATCTCCCTTCATGACGCCCGAAGAATCCTTGATCACCACTACGTTACAGATACCCGCGTTGTTCCTAAGGAAGAAATTCGTGACTGGATTCGCTCCGAGGCCGAAGCCGCAATGTGGTGGGCATTTCAGTCACCTAGTGTGTCGGACGGGCCGTTCGCCCAAGTAGATGTTGGAGCAGGGACAACCAACGCCAGTTTGTTTCGGATTTATAGCACCTTGAACAGCGGCCGGAGAACAAAACAGGGCCTAGCGTTCTTTGCGGCGTGCTCTGAGCCCACCGGAATGGATGCAATTGATGAGCTAATATGCGAGCGATCAGTTGGCCTCCAGTCGACATCCATACGAGGCGGTGAGGAACAACTCATCGCCACTCAAGCAATTCAAGGTCGCATAATCGCATTTGTAAGGGAGCATATTTGGGAAGCTTATCGAAAGACCTGGAGCAGTACTGCTCAAAAAGTGCCGCCTGAAAGTGCCGAAAGAAGCGCCCTCAGACACCATCGTGTCTTCCTCATGGGAGGAGGTAGCCTTATACGGACGGTGCGCGCAGCATTGCCTTTCCATCCTTCTGATAACGGTCACAGTGAGGTGCGCGTGCAGCAGCTTGAGCTGCCAGGCGATCTGTATCTGTCGAAGCCCCAATCGCAGTCTGGACCAATAGCTGCTTTTAAGACACTATTGCGCATTCAGGACAATTCATATTCGCAGAAACCACACATTGACGACTTGCCGTTTCTGTCAGTTGCATATGGTCTGGCCAATATCGGAATTGCGATCCCAGAAATTACAACACCAGACGAGATGCCCACAATGTTCTCTCCCTCTAGCAGACGTAAGCAGCTCAGTCATGAAGACATTTACGCAAAATAGAGCTGCCCCCTTGAACACCCGACCCACGTTGTCTAGCTCACTCCACCCTTCGAGTGTTTTGTTCCGAGCGCACTGAAGATTACTGTTGCTTTCGGCAAGAAGACGCTTAACATGGGCGCCACTTTGCTATCGATCTTCCACGAGTCAGGAGCTTCAACGATTCGTCCGCTCTTCAATTCCTTAATGGGATCCTGCATGAGCAACACGATGCGCAGTTCTGGATCACACATCGCTGAGAACGGGACAAAATAAACCCAGTACGCAGGTCCCATGTTGGTAGCCACTATCCGCTCTCGTTCAGACCAGTGAAACTGTAACAGTCCAGATACAGATGACTTTACCTCGATAAGACGAGGTTCGCCGTTGATCTCAAACGACGCAATGTCATATCCAGCAGAAACATTGCTCTCGCTCACGCGGATTACTGCCTCGGCAAGATTTGCGCGGCCTTGTTCTACTAGCCTTCGCTTCTCAAACTCAACAACGAGCTCCTCAATTCGCCGAGCGCGGAGGCGCTGTTGTTCAAGGCGGTCCCACAAAGCGCTCTCGCTAAGCGCGGCAAGGACCCTCTGATCGGGGAATAAGATTGCCTCAAATGTTGGGTTAACAGCGAACTCATCTCCAGCGTCAGTGAGGCAGTGGATCTGCTGCATCACGTGTATTACCGTAAGCTCTCCGTCTGCCCACCGTGCTCTCTTCGGCAAAGTCACTCTGCCAGTGTTCTGCTCGCGCATACACAGCAGTACACGACGAAGCACGACATCAAACTCAGAGTCACCACGAAGAACTGACAGCAGCGCCTTTCCTTGATTATCGTCGAGATCGATTGGTGATGCTTTCGTAGACAGGATGAAAGACTCGGCGAAATCGCTGGTGGCAAACTTTTGGCCACCAGCAGGCCGGATCAAACCGAGACATTGAGCAACGGCAAAAGCGACATCTGGGCGAGGATAGCGATGACCCCATCCAGATGTCTCGTGCGCAAGATGGATGAGCTCTCGGCGGCCCAAAGGATGGCCTGGCTCCCTGAGCACAAGAAGCAGGCGGTTCAACTCGCCTACATGGCCAATCCTAAGAAGGAGATCCAACAGTGGGCTTGGAGGCGGCACTTTCGATCTCCTTCAAAACATCATTAAAAATTGCTTCCAGATCAGCATCGTCATCTAGAGCTGTCGAATCGGGATCAAACCCGAGTACCGGCATGTCGTCATCTAGCACGTTGTACAGAACCTGTTGCCGAGTGCGCAAACGCCTGTCAATGCTCTTTTCGATTGCGCATGGGAGTAGGGGGATATGGTAGGTGGGGGGCCGGTCCTTTGGCATTTTGACGCGGTGGATGCGGTCTAGCGACTGAAGGAATTGCCCACAGTTAAAATTGCGCTCCAAGTAAATCGCGTCCTGGCAGACCATGTGCAGGGAAATCGATTCCGAACAGGCACCGGGATTGGCAATGAGAATTGGTCGATCCGAACGCGTTTTGAACTCTCGAATGTTGCGCTCGCGGCTCTCTTCATCCAAGTCGTCTTCTTCCTCATATGCTGGGACTCCGCCGAAGGCCTTTAGAGGGTTCAGGCCTTTCAAAATACTTTCCAGCAAAAGTATGTTTCCTATAAAAGTGGCCCAAATTACCACCTTCCTGCCGCCGTTTACTAATTCTGACGCCTTGCGCGCGACCCAGGAAATCTTGGCAGGGACCTCGGCATCCAAATAGCCCGACAAGAGACCTGTAAATGCAGAGTCGCTGGACAATGAGCCATCGTCGACCGCCAGTTCCGGCAAATCGATGGACAACAATCCGGGGTTGCTGCACGCTTGTAGCAGACGAATGGCTCTTGCTCGTCTCCACCGAGAAAAGAGCATCAAGTCCTTTTTGCCGAGCTTGAGAGCCCTGGCCTGTTGAAGAGTCTTCAACTCTAGAAGCCGAATAATCACCCTCTGCCGTTTTGGAACCTCTTCGACCGAGATCGGTGTAAATCTCGTTTGGGGCTCCGGCAAGTCCAGCTCTGATTTCTTGGTACGGAAGAAGAAAGGTCTTAGCTCTGATGCAAGCTGCGAACTCAATACTCGGGGATCTGGAGCAGTCTCGACGCGGGTCTCAAAATTGGCGCGTGATCCCAACAAGGACTCATTGGGCCAAAGAAAAGTGAATTGGGACCACAGATCCTTGAGCGAATGCGGTGCCGGGGTTCCCGTCAAAATCATCCTTCGACTAGCTGCTGGCGAAAGCTCCAGCGCAGTGCTTGAAAAAGGTCTCACGTCGATGCTTTTGATGTAAATGGGATTCATCAAGTAACAAGAACCCGCGGCATCTCTGAACGGCACGCTTAAGATTCGAACGCTCGCGGTGCGCCATCTGATAGGTGCACAGCACCAGATCGTAACGCTCCGCGTCGCGAAGTTGCTGAGCCCGCCTGTAACTCGGCCCAACCACCCTCAGTGAAAGCGGTTCCGATCCGAACGTCGCTTCGTATTCTTCCTCCCAAGGGGCGAAGCTGCTTGCCGGTCCGATGACAAACAAGCGATCGACTATGCCCTTGCCCTTGAGGGCCGCGTATATCGCCAAGGCGACAGTAGTCTTTCCGCTTCCCGGAACAGAGAAATTAGCCGCGTTGCCCACTCTCAGCCCATGACGGACGCCTTGAACTTGGTGGGGCAGTAGTTCCCGTGCCAGCCTCGGTATCACGACAGCATCTGTTTCGGTCGCTTCGTTGTCTGGCTGATGGCGTACCGCAGTTACAAGGCTTCCCTCATTTTCAATCCGGTCTGCTTCCTGACGAAGACTGCTATCCACCTCAACTTGAATACGATTCTTCTCCAGCAGCTCCGTAATATAACGAAGAACGGCCACCAACTGGCCGCCATCGTCAATCAAAAGGCCATCCTTTTCAGCTTTCTCAACAAACAATCCCGCAGTCAACTCGCTAGACAACCCCTCCACCTGCAGGAATTCGCTGTCATTTGACCAGTCGATCTTCACTAAGCCAGAGCGGTCTCGCGTAACGGCTATCATGAGTTTAGGATTTCGTTGATTTCGGCTTCTTCTTTTTCAGACTCTGGCCCAGGCTCTTACATTTGTCCGCATGTGTGATAACTTCGTCCATGCTTGTCAAAAGCCCGGCAACCGTTTCTTCCCATCCTGCATGCTGCGTGAATGAGGCATCTTCAAGAGTGGCGATCAACTGTTCCAAATTGGTCACGGCCTTGTTTGCAAGACGGGCCGGCTCATCAATCGACTTTGTGGCATCCATCGCATCTAAAAACTTCTTCGAATTGTCTTTTTCCTGCTGTGCAATGGTTGACAGACCGCTCTGAGTCTTGACTTGCTTTTGCAGATCCGCAATTGGGGCAGGCAATTCGAGAAATTTTGCTAAAGCTTTATCGTTCTTGTAACGGCGCGCCTTCTTGCCAGGTGCACCAATCGCAAGTCGTATGTCTCGCATCTGCCAGTTATCCATTGTTTCGCAACGAATCACGAGAAAGAGTTTGGTCTTTAGGGCAGCGACTTGCTGAGGCGGTAGCTTTTCCCGTTTCGCGCTCTCCAGAGCGTTTAGTGCTTCTTCAAACCTCTCGACAACGCCACTTAACAGGTTGTAGGCGTTAGCACGTCCAATAAATACCAGATATTGATCGATCAATCCAATTTTCTCGATGTCACGTTCAACCTCTGCTTTCTGAATACCAATTAGTGTGTTGGCGATCTCCTGTGCGGGATCGTCAGTATCGGCAAACACGCCAAGACCTTCCTTGATTTTCAAGAGGCGATTTATAGGAGAGTAATCGAGTTTTTCATCTTTCCCAATTTGTAGCCCTGCCTCAATCCGCCACCGATCTTTACTCCCCACGTTCTCTGGCAGGACTACCGCGTCAAGGTACTCGAACCTGCCGGGGTTTTGCTGCGTCGCGTACAAGTGCTTCAAGACGGCAAAACGTCTATTGCCGTCGAGCACACCGCCGTCAGGAAGGACAACGCCAGGTTGCAACTGCTCGCGAGCCAAGATATCTTTCGCTAGCAGTTCAAATGCGTCGCGATCCTTACCGCTATCCCCAACTTCGCCCTTCAGCATTTTGAAGATTTCGTCCTTCCATTTCTCTTCGCGTGGATCGATCTCGACTCCAGGGTTCTTCTCCTTGAGATCAATCATTTTGTCGGCATAGCGACCATTCTCGATGTTGAAATAAAGGTACTTAATGGGTAGTCGATAAACGGATAACTCCTGTCGCTTGCTGTTAAGCCACACGAGCGACTTTCGATCAGTTACCTGGGACGCATCCGTTACATCGACGACGTTCGTCTGTGGCGTGGCCGCCTTCGAAGTCACTGGTCATGGCCTCCTGAGTAAATTCCTGCGTTGCACCTGTACATCATGCATAACGCCCGTCGGAGATTCAATTCGTCTGCAGCCCCGAAGTCCAGCTTTCCTGCCCTGATCCGAGCCTTCCATGAGCGTACGCCGTAAGCCGCGAGTTTCTGGCTACCAACCACTGATTTGTATGGTGCATCCCCTCGTTTGCGGCAGCAGCACACGGCATCCCACTTCAAATTGCCGTCGGAACTATGGAACTGACTCTGACCTTCAGATCGCACAGGAAAGACATTCGTGATCTTGAAGGATGCATCAACGAGCGCATCGCCAAGCGCATTCCAAGCAGCTTGGCTGCGATGGTGGAATGTGAAAACCATCATTCCGTCATTTTTCAATACGCGATTACACTCCTTAAGGACCCCAGCGAGTCCTTTTCGGAATCCCTTGTGTTCGCGGTCTGTCGATGCTTGCCTCGTTCTCACGTAGAGGGATTCGGTTATTGGCGTCTGAGCAGTGTTATTTCCCGCGTAGCTATCAAGCCCTAAACGCTTCAGCCAGACATGGAAAAAATCCGACAACTCAGAGTAGGCCAAGTTGTCGTAGTAAGGGGGATCGCTCAATACAAGATCGACAGAGTGAGTACCGAGATCGGTGAGCCTTTCAGAAGACGTGTTCAAGACCACACCAAAAGGCTCCGCGCGTTGCGACGGGACAGCACTTGCGATTTCTACGCTGATACTATCGCCCGTCCTAACCTGGAAAGGTCTCCCCCCAGATTTCTTGTAGCCATATTCATACGGCGACCGCGCAAATTCCTTCCCTCTCATCAGCTTTCGATAGCATCTCTCAAAAGATCCCCGTCCAACTGATGTGCCCCAGACGTTATTTTCAACTGGTCGGATAACCCGATGATAGGCATGCAATCCAAATAAGGGAGTGAGCTTCTGATAGTCAAATGCGTAGTAGCAAAACATGTTATTCGAGGCCAAGCAATCTGAAAAGGCTGTGGCCAGAAGCTCGCGAGCAGTCTTGCTTTTGACTGCTGCGATGGCCTCCGCGACCAAAGACAGCGACAGCAGCTGTCGACAATTGAAAAGGTCCCGATATCGTCGGTAGCCGAGGGATATTGGGCGCGGATCAACACGCCCCTCTTCTGGTATCGACTCATCAGGAACGAAGACGTCTATCTTCTGACGAATCGCCCAAGCCCTCTGAGCTTTGGCGTACAGCATCAAATCAGCATCGGATGCCTTCTTGAAATGAATGTTGCCATGCTCATCCACAACTTGTAGTGCAAACAAGGAGTGGCGAGGCTTCTGACGCTTTATTGAATTGGTAAGAGCCTGCTCGTGTTTACATCCAGGGCATATGCCGCTACCGTGCTGCACGGGACCATTTCCAATCTCGGTCAATTTGTCACAGTGTTCACACCGAAACTTGCGGCGGCGCAGCGCGAGTTCGTCTATTCCCCCACAATGTTGACAGAATACTGTCTGCCGTCTGTTCTTTTGATCCCTTCTCAACTGATAGTGAGGGTGCGCCGCATAGCGCAATTTACAGTTCGCGCAGCGAACTATTTCTACCCAAAATGCATAGACGACTGAACAACGACTGCCGTCCCCCAATGTGCTGAAATAGAAATTTGCGATACGCTTCTTAACCGCATCAGATACAACCTCAAAAGCTGCTTCCAACTCACGCTTGTCACAAGTCTGAAGTTCTGAGCGGGTCACAAAACAAGCTACCGGATCAATATCGACTCCAATTATGCTCGCTTGGCACTTCGCTGCCTCAACAACACTGGTACCACCTCCCACGAACGGATCTAGTACAACCAGTCCCGAGTAGTTCTGTTTTGAGTAGAAAGCCCGTTTTGGATCAACTTTGGAATCCGCTCGCCGAGTTGCGCTAATCAAGAGGGTGCGAAATACGGATCCAAGGCGCCGCGCCCACCACTTGTGGATCTGATAAATTGGCTTTTTGGAATTTCCTTCGCGCAGTGCGAGTCGGCTCGCAAAAAGCACTGGAGGACGCTTTTCGAGCAAAGTCAATTTAGGGATTGACTGCACTTGATGGATCATGCTGCGGATACCAGTATTCTTGGCTCACCGCGCGAGCGCCGCTTCCGAATTGTTATTTCGACATCCCGACCTAGGGCATTCAGAAAAATCAGAAGGCGCTCGACGGAGAAACCCTCTAGCTTGAAATTCGCCAACTCAGAAATCTTGGGCTGACTGGTACCGAGGACTCGTGCTGCGGAGGCTTGCGAAAGATGCCTTTCGTCAAGTATTTGCTTAATCGCAACCGCCAAACGAACTTTCGTTTCTCTTTCTTCGCCCTGGCGGAACCCCAGTTTGAGCAAGCCGCTCCTGAGGCCGTGATACACAAACCCTTTCGCTGTTAATCCAGCCCTATTGGCCTTTGATCCTCTTCGCCCTACGTTCCCCAACTTGCACCTCAAATCCTTGAATGGAAAAAATCTCGGGATACTAACGAGGCTAAACACCTAAGAGTATCCCAGTTCTGGCATTTAAGATCAATGTAGTAAATCTAGATCGGGTGGGGTGGTCCCGCCAAGGCCGTCTTGCGCCATTGGGAAAAGTGGCTGTGCGCCGCGCTCACGCACAAAAATGCGTCAGACTGTGATAATTGGGATTATTGGCGACACACATCTCGGGTGCACGGATTACTCCCGCAAGCGCCGGGAAGACCTTTCGGCAGCGTTCTGTAAGGCGATACAGGCGTGCCGAGATCGCGGCGCGGAAGCCATTTGTTTGTTGGGCGATGTGTTTGATTCCGCAGCGACACGCCGCAACGTAGATAGGCTTCGCATCTTTGTCGCCACTGCACCCTCTTTCGGGTGGCCGCCCTTCGGCCATGGCTCGGACGCTCGTTCGCCTGTGCCGATTTCATGCCAAACGCGGCTTGAACCCCGAGAGTCCCAACGGCCAGCAGCCATGTTTGTCATCGCGCGTTCTTGGTCTCGAACACGCATTTTGTGTGCTTGATGTCGGCCTGGCGGGTTAGTCTTCGAGGGACACAAGTAGTAAACGATAGTACTTGCGCAGACGCTTGACATCATTAGTTTGGACGAGCCGATGGATCTTGGCACGGAGCGCTTCTGCACTGTCGTCAACGCCCTCGAAGAAGAAGAGATCACTCATGGAAACGTCCAGCTCGTGTGCGATGCGGGCGATTACGTCTAAGGGGGGTGTGTCAATGCGGCCGGTCTCGACGCGGGTGATGTAGTTTGTCTCTTTGCCAATCTTTTCCTCAAGTTGAGCTTGGCTCAGCCCTTTGGCTTCCCGCAACGTCCTGAGGCGTTCCCGAAACAGCTTGGCGTCATCCGAACCCATCTATAAGGGAAGTTAGCGGCAACCACGGCTTAAAATGAACTACGCATTACGTATTTTTGTGTTGCTACTTAATACGGATAGAGTATTATTTCGAGCAGTACTGCCCAAGGCCTCATCAGGCTCAGTATCGGGGGGACTGCTCCATGCGTCGCACAAGCTCCGACGGCCGAACCCTCAGGCAGTTTGCGAACCGAACAATCATGCGAATGGTAGGGCTCTGAATGCCTCGTTCCACGGCGCTGATGTACGTCCTGTCGATCCCGCTCTCCATGAATAAATCCATTTGCGACAACCCTCGGCTTTTCCGAACCTGTCGCAAGGCTTCGCCAAACGCTCTCTCCGGTCCAGATCGAGGCTGAACTTGTCTGCGACGCTTGGCCATCTCGGTACCATTGTTCAGTTCATGATGGTCATAAGCCAACGGATCATAACCAACATTTGTTTCTGCCTGTTCTTGGAGGCAGCATGAGTTCATCGGCTGCTCGTTATTTCCCAGGAACGTTTGGAAAAGGGATTGCGTCAAGCCCGGCAGAGGCTGAGGACGCGCAGGCAACGTCGTCCGAAGCGGGTACGACTCAGGCCTGTGAACAGCAAAGCTCGATGTCGGCTCCTGAAAATGCTGCCACGGATATCGTCACTTCTCTAGCCGCGCCGTCTGACGAAGCCCTGATGGCTTCCATCTGCGAAGGCGACAAAGAAGCCCTTGCATTGCTGTTTCGCCGCTACGCCCGCATCGTCCGTGGATTGGCCTACCGAGTCCTGAGGGATACATCCGAAGCAGACGACTTGCTCCAGGACATTTTCTTATTGGTACATCGCCTCTGCGGAACCTTCGACAGTTCCAAAGGTCCAGCCCGCTTCTGGATTCTCCAGATGACATACCGCCGGGCGATCTCCCGCCGGCGTTATCTGACCGCTCGACACTTCTATACTCACCTGGATCTTGACCAAGCGGCAGATCGACTTGGTGACGTGCCGACGGAATCAGGCCATGAAAATTCCGTGGATGGGGTACTTGAAAGAAAACAGGCGTGGGAAAGCTGGTTGGCGGAACTTTCGGAGAGCCAGCGGCAGACTCTGCACCTGTTTTTCTTTGAGGGCTATACCTTTGAGGAGATCGCCGCCAAATTGGGTCAGAGCGTTGGGAATGCCAGAAATCACTATTACCGCGGCCTCGACAAGCTGCGCAGGCAGATTTCTGCTGGCAAATTGCCGGGTAAAGAAGCAGTATGATAAAACGTTCTAGCCATAGTAGGAGCGGGGGCGTTGTTGCCAAGCGGACCCCATGACGAATTCCTGGAGCTCTGTGCCGTTTCGACCTCAGGCCAGCTCAGCGAGGAAGAACAGGACCGGCTCCGGGAACATGTAGCCATTTGCCCCGAGTGCCGTGAGGCTCTCCGGCAGTACGAATCTGTAGTCAACGACACCATCCCAACCATTGGCGCAGAGCAATCATCGGAACAATCATCGCGTATTGACCCTGGGCCTTCCTGGTCGCAGTCGCGAGCGGAAAAAGTCTTCTTCGAGCGCTTGGCACAAGAAGAAAAGCAACAGTCAGGCGGTGCCGAAAAGAAGAACGGCGTGCCAGCGGCCTTTCGTCGAGTTCTTCCCATCGCTCCCGAATCAACCTGGCGCCACGTTTGGATGCTTTACGCTGCCGGAATCCTGCTTTTCGTTACCCTTTGTCTCTCAGCGTATTGGGTCGGCGTGCGACATGGCACGGATGTGGCCAAGGCCACACCGCCCGCAACAACTACTCAAGAAAAAGACAAGGTTGCCCTCGCAAGTAACCCTTCCCTAGAAGAGCAGTTGAGCGATGCAGCCCATGAGCGCGCAATTGCCCGCGCCCAGGTCGCGCAACGGGACACTGCTCTGGCAGTTCTCCGCCGCCAATTGGAAAAACAGTCTGCGGAGATTGACCGTCTAAGAGAGGCCCAGGATCGTCTGGAAGCAAATCTTCAGAGCGACGAAGCCGGCAAACAGAATCTCACTCAACAGCGAACTGAGTTGGGCCAGAAACTGGAAGCGGCACAAACCGAATCCCAGACCCTTCAGCAGCAGGTAAATTCACTCACACAGCAGTCAACCAGCGAAAACGCACAGGCGAAGGCGCTGGGGGCGAAGGTCGACGACCTGACCCGCCTCCTTCAGGATCGTGACGCCTCCCTCAGTCAGCAGGAGGAACTCCTCGCCCATGATCGCGACATTCGGGAGCTCATGGGCGCTCGTAATCTCTACATCGCAGAGGTGTATGACACGGACGAAAAGGGGGCCGCCCGAAAGCCCTATGGTCGCGTGTTCTACACCAAGGAAAAGTCTCTAATCTTTTACGCCTACGATCTTGATCAGCAGGACACTAAGCGCGGCCAGACATTTCAGGCCTGGGGTCGTCGCGGCCCTGACTGGAAGCAGGCGGTAAATTTAGGGATCTTCTATGAAGATAACGCTTCCAAGAAGCGGTGGGTCCTGAAGTCGGAAGATCCGAAAACCCTCGCACAAATCGATGCTGTATTCGTCACTGTAGAGCCGCACGGCGGCAGCGATAAGCCGAGCGGCAAACCTCTTCTTTTCGCCTACCTCAGAGTGAACCCCAACCACCCGTAGTTTCCGGCAATTTCATTCTTCGTTCTAGAATTGGCGTGCAGCTGATAAAACGGCGCAATGTCCTGCGAACAACTAGGGAGTGGCTGAGTAGTCGTTGCTCGCTGGAGAATCTGTATGCGCTTCCCCCGGTTTACCCTCGTTGTCATTTGCAGCGCGCTGTTCGTCCTCCGCCTTGCTGCGCAGTCGCCCAACGGAAATATCAACGGACTGATCCTTGACCCGTCCAATCATGTCATCGCTGGCGCGGAAGTAATTGCTATCAATGATTTGACCCGCCTGCAGTACGTCACGAAGACGAACGATGAGGGAATCTATGTCTTACCGAGTCTGCCGCCCGGTCCATATCGGGTGCAAGTTTCAAAGGCAGGGTTCAAGACCATCATTAGGCCGGACATTGTTCTAAACGTGCAAGACGCCCTTTCCATCAACTTCACTCTTCCGATAGGTGCCGTTCTTGAAACTGTGACGGTCGCTGGAGGCGCTCCGTTGGTGAACACGGAGAATGCTGCGGTAAGCACGGTTGTGGACCGCCAGTTCGCCGACAACCTGCCCATGAACGGAAGGAGTTTCCAATCGCTGATTGAGCTTACTCCGGGGGTGGTCGTTACAGCCAGCAATGGTGCTGATGCCGGTCAATTCAGTGTGAATGGTCAGCGAGCAAGCTCCAACTACTGGATGCTCGACGGTGTGAGTGCGAACACAGGGGTAAGCACCACTCTCCCTGGAAATGGGCTGGGGGGAGCGCTCGGTTCCTTCAGCGTTCTGGGAGGCACCAACAGTTTGGTGTCCGTGGATGCCATGGAAGAGTTCAGGATTCAGACTTCAACCTATGCTCCTGAATTCGGGAGAACTCCTGGAGCGCAAATTTCCATTCTCACGCGCTCAGGCACGAATCAATTCCACGGAACTGCTTTCGACTATCTACGAAACGACGTCTTCGACGCCAACAACTGGTTCAACGGCTACACCAATGATCCGCCCCTCCCAAAAGCAAGAGAGCGCCAAAACGACTTCGGGGGTACGTTGGCCGGCCCAATCATCAAGAACAAGACGTTTTTCTTTTTCTCCTACGAAGGCCTCCGACTGCGCTTGCCGGCAACACAATTGACGACCGTACCCGATCTCGCCGCCAGGCAAAACGCCGTCGCGCCGATGCAGGCCTACCTTAACGCTTTCCCGTTACCCAATGGCCCCGATGACCTCCCTTCGGGCATCGCTCAGTTTAACTCGACCTTCTCCGATCCGGCTTCGCTCGATGCCTACAGTCTGCGGATCGATCATCGACTGAAAGACAAACTCTCGCTGTTTGGCCGGTACAGTTACTCTCCCTCGCAGATCCGTCAACGTGGCGGCGGCCAGGATTCGTTAAGCACTGTTACCGATTCCCGAATCACGACACAAATGGCGACCGTCGGCGCCACCTGGCTCCCGATCCCCACTTTTGCCAATGATCTGCGGTTCAACTACAGCCGGACGAACGCGACCAGCAATTTGGGTTTGGATTCCTTCGGTGGGGCCGAGCCGCTCAGCTCCCTCGGGTTCCCCAGCCCCTATGACGCCCGCAATGCCCAGCTCATTTTCGGTATTTTCTCGCTGACCGATGGTTTTCTCGGAGAGGGCTTGACTCGGCGGACAATTCAGCGGCAGATCAACCTCGTTGACAACATCTCGGTGCAGGCCGGATCGCACTCGCTGAAGTTCGGTGTAGACTTTCGGCGACTCTCTCCTATCACGAAGCCGTTCTTGTACTCGCAATTTGCGGGATTTGGCGATGTACCGTCGGCAGAGAGCGGCTCTCTTGCCTTCAACAGCTTGGAGGCTCAGGCCAATGCCGTGTTCCTCTTTCGCAACCTTGGCCTGTTCGCGCAGGATACTTGGCGTCTTCGTTCACGGTTAACTCTCACCTATGGCCTTCGCTGGGACCTCGACTTAGCCCCCTCGACTGCCAGTGGACCAAGCATTCCCGGAGTGACCGGATTCAACCTCGAAGATCTGTCTCAATTGGCACTTGGCCCCACGGGCACGCCACCTTTCAAAACGACCTACGGGAACTTCGCTCCGAGGCTTGGCGTTGCTTATCAGCTCGCTCAGTCCCCGAAATGGGGAACCGTGCTCAGGGGCGGATTCGGCGTCTTCTACGACCTAGCCACCCAGGAGGTGGGGAATCTCGTAGACCAACTGGCCTATCCATTTGGTGCTCAGCAGTTCAATATCGGCGGCACCTTTCCCCTGCCGCCCGCCTCGGCCAGCCCTCCCCCCATCGCTCCTCCCAACGCAACGAATCAGGGTACTCTCATAGCCTTTGACCCCCATCTCAAGCTGCCTTATGCCCTTGAATGGAATGTCGCGTTGGAGCAGTCAGTCGGACTTCAGCAAAAATTGTCTGCCTCCTATGTTGGATCCTCGGGCCATAGACTCATTCAGTCCGGATTCCTGTTCTCGCCGAACCCCAACTTGGGAGCAGCTCTCTTGGTCGGCAATCGTGCCACATCGGACTACAACGCTTTTCAGCTTCAATTTCAGCGGCGCCTCTCGCAGGGGTTCCAGGCATTGCTTTCCTACACCTGGTCTCACTCGATCGATGATGCGTCTGCCGGATCAACCGGAGTATTTTCCAACACATTGGTCTCAGGCATCGACCCACGCCAGAATCGGGGGCCATCCGATTTTGACATTCGCCACTCCTTTTCCGCCGGGCTCACGTACGACGTGCCTTCTCCTAAACTCGGCACCCTCATGAATGCGGTGCTGCGAAACTGGTCAACGGACAATTTTCTGACGGCCCGCTCAGCTTCGCCGGTAAATGTTTATGACAGCATTCTCGGCCTGTTCCACGGCGGCATCACTCAAGTTCGCCCTGATGTAGTGCCTGGGCAATCCTTGTATCTGGCGGGCGATTTCCCCGGAGGGAAGGCGTTGAACCCAGCGGCTTTCACTCCACCGCCAACAGATCCGAACACGGGAGAACCACTTCGGCAGGGAAACTTGGGCCGGAATGGTCTTCGAGGGTTTGGAGCTGTGGAATGGGATTTCGCGGTTCACAGGGATTTTCCCGTTCATGAAGCTGTCAAACTGCAGTTTCGCGCCGAGATGTTCAACGTGTTGAACCACCCAAATTTCGGTCCCCCAGTCGGAGACATCAGCCAACCCAACTTTGGGCTCTCAGCGCAGATGCTGGCGCAAAGTCTTGGGGGAGCCAACGTCGGTGGTGGCGGTTTCAGCCCGCTCTACCAAATCGGAGGGCCACGTTCGATCCAGTTCGCCCTGAAGCTCACTTTCTAACCTGATCGACCATCCATCCCAGAAACCTGGTGCTCTCATGCCCTCAACCCTCAACATAGCCATTTTGCTACATTTCAGAGCTGCTCGATCACGCTGTTTACTCCTGCTTGCAGTTCCGGTGCTGCTTGGCTTGGCCGCTTCGCTGCGCGCTGAAACCAATGCTCTTCCGGTCGAAGACGTCGTGATGTCCCCTGAAATTGCAGTTGGCTCCTCGATTTCTGTCTCGCAGGACGGCAAATTTGTGGCCTACACGGTAGTTCGAGGTCATTCTGATTCAACTCTAACGTCCGCCAAAGACGTTCCCTGGTTCGCTCGAGCCACCGACATCCACGTGATCAATCTCATAACCAACAAAGACGAAAACATTACGGCGGGAGAAGGCAGCAACTGGGAGCCGGTTTGGTCGCCGGAAAGAAGCCTCCTCGCGTTTCTCTCGGATCGAGATTCGAGTGGGAAAATCAATCTCTGGATCTGGGACGCAGAAACCAGGACTCTGAAGAAGCAGTCGTCAATCGCAGCTAAACACGGTAGCATTGAATGGACCAAAGCTGGACAGGGCCTCATCTTCTCCGGATCCAGTGCTCCCCCAATTTCCGGTGGTCTCCTGACAGAGAGCCTGGAGAAGCCGAGCGGTCCCAACGTTCCCACCGTCAGACTCTATCAATCACTGGCCAATTCAGAGGAGGGCGAAAGAGCAAGTCCATGGAGTCTCGATGATTATTCGGCTGAGCTCGTCTGGAGCGATCTAGCCTCCGCAAAAGCCCGTGTCATTTTCCAAGGGAAGATCGGCACCTACAAACTCTCGCCCGATGGCTCGCGCGTCGCGGTGAGTGTCGCTACGAGTTTTGCAAAACCCGGATCACAGCAGGTGCTTTTCGATGTCGCAGTACTGACACTGGACTCGGGCGAACGTCGTGTCGTGCTTTCCGGAGTTCAATTAGCTCCCGATGGATCAGGTTTCAGTTGGTCTCCGGACGGCAAGAGACTGTGCCTGCGAGTCAAGAATCGAACCGAAGACACCGATATCTATCAGGTCCTGGCCCTTGGAAATAGTGACGTTCTTACGCTACATGAGCCGCCGGACCCATCCCCTGGAAGGAAAGGAACGGCACCCATCTGGGACGAACTTGGACTAGCCATCTATTTTGTTCGTAATGGCAAACTGTGGCGCGGCGACACAGTGCAAGGCACTGCATGTGCGATCGCGCGAATCGCAGAACGACAAATTGTGGGGTTAGTGGCTCGTTCGTCGGACCGGCTGTGGCTGCTTCGAAAAGAGTTCGTCCTCGTCATCACTCATGACGACAGCGGGAAACAAGACGGCGTGTATGAAGTCAACCTGAGAACTGGCGACAGCAGGAAACTGATAGAGCAGGGACAGTGTTACACCTGCGTGCTGGACAACGCCTCGATTGTGGTAAGCAGCAACGGACAAACCCTCACTCTGGTCGCCGAGGACTCAGCGCACGCGCCCGAATTGTGGACGGCTGATCCCGAATTCAGGAGCTTCCGGCAACTCACCCACGTAAATACACAACTCGGCTCGTACCCTCTGGGTACAGCGCGTCTGATTGATTGGCTCAGTGATGATGGAGAACGTTTGCACGGGGCTCTGCTCCTGCCATCGAACTATCGGCCCGGACAACGGTATCCACTTGTTGTTTATATCTACGGTGGTATTCCCCTGTCGGATCGCTTTGACCGGTTCGGTCTCGCGGGGTCAGGGCCCTTCAATATGCAACTTCTGGCGACGAGAGGATATGCCGTCCTGTTACCCGATGCGCCGCAGCATGTAGGTACACCTATGTTGGATTTGGCCAAGACGGTCCTGCCAGGCGTGAACAGAGCCATCGAGCTTGGAATCGCAGACCCCGACCGACTGGCTGTGATGGGGCATAGCTATGGCGGCTACAGTACCCTTTGTCTCATTGTTCAGACCGGCAGATTCAAAGCAGCCATTTCGATTGCCGGGGACTCCGACCTCTTCGGATCCTATGCTGAGATGCAAGAGAACGCCTCGGCCTATGGCGTCGCCATTGCGGAACACGGACAAGGAGCAATGGGTGGTACCCCTTGGGAGCGGCGTGAACGCTTCATCGAGAACTCGCCTTTCTTCTATTTCGATCGGATCCAAACCCCGCTCTTGATCATTCAAGGCTCAACTGATACGGCAGTCGCGCCATTTCTAAGCGACCAGATCTTCGTTGCGGTTCGAAGACTCGGTAAAGAAGCAGCGTACGCGAAGTACGAGGGTGAGGGGCACTCACCGGCACAGGAATGGAGTTACGAACACCAAGTTGACTTGTCCTATCGCATGATTCGATGGCTAGACGAGCATCTGAAATAGTGGAGCGACTGACCGGTCAGCCGCCCCACAGTGGGTCGTTATTCATCCGCTTGGTATGCGCCGTTGGTTGGCCGGAATGGGGAATGCGTTTCCAGAACCCCAATGCCTTTCAGGTTGTTCTGAATGCTTTCCGCAGCCGGTCCGAGTGGAACAATCTCGGGCTTGTTGTACGTCATGGATTTTGACCTCCTTTCTTCGATTGATCCGTCGTAAGGACTCGCGGCTTGTGTAAAAACACCGAGTCGAGTTCGAATTCTTACTGACGTTCGACAACTGGAGCTGGGAATGCCGAAGGCTGGGGATTCAGCCCGCAGGCAAGCATGGCGCTACTCGTCTGCCAGGTAAGCGCCATTTGTCAGCTGGTACGGAGAGCTCGTTTCCAGAACTCCTTTGCCTTTCATGTTGTTGTTCTGAATGCTCTCTGAAGCCGGTCCGAGTGGAACAATTTCTGGCCTCTTGTAATTCATCAGCGTTGACCTCCTTTCTTTCAATTTGCTCAGCTGAGATCAAATTCTCGGTAGCGTTCGAAAGAAGCCGGAAGCGGCTATTACGAAGCAGTGCCCGAGAGAGACTTTCCGCCAATCAGCGTAGTGAGCCAATCTTCGAGAGTGAAGGCTCTGAGTAACGGCACGATTGCCACGTCGGCTCCCCGCATGGCTCGGCGCATTTCATCGAGAAGTCGGTTCTTGTCGACCACACCGAGGGCAGCCATCGCCAGCCCACTTGTGCCGGCGATTCGTTCAAGTTCCTGGGAAATCGTGATGATCGGTGACCGGATCACGAACGCCTTTCGCCGTCGGTTCAGCACTTGGTCGGGAACAACGCCTTTGAGCGCGCGACGCATCAGAGAGCGGCGTTCGTTGGGCCGCACCAGTTGTTGCCTAGGAATTCCGTACAGAAATTCCAACAAGTCCCGATCGAGATATGGATAGCGCACTTCGTGTAGCGGATCGGTTGGCAGCATTAGTGAGGCTAGCTGCCTGCGCAGTGCTTCAAGCGTGCTCAGATTTTCTTGGACACTAGGCGGGGGGCCAAATATCTTGACGCGCGATCTATACCCCGCCAGAGCGCGCTGGTTTCGGGAGACGAACTTGACGTCAACCCAGGCAGGGTATTTTGTCTGATCGGATGAGCTGAAAGACAACGTAGAAGAAGGTAAAAAAAGAAGGAGAGTGTCCCGGAGCAGATGAATCCAGGGTTTCCTCAGGCTTAGGGCCCACAGCGTGAGTTGGCGGTAGATTTCGCCAATCTGGCCAGAAGTCAAGAGGTCGGCGAGTTCAGGTATCGGGTTTGGAACACCGCCTAAGACCTCGTCGCCTCCGATCCCGCTCAGCAGCACCCGATGGCCCGCGCCTTTTAGACAAGCTGCCAATTGAAGGTAGGCATCGCTGTTTCTTCCCGCCTTGGCTGGGCTCAAGTCGTATTGTGTGAAACTTGGGGCCTCTTGTTGGCCCGGTTTATGAAGGTTGATGTGAAAACCTGTTCGCCCTCGTTTTTCTTCGATCTGGCTAAAGAACGGTCGCTCATCCCAGTTCGGCTCGGACTCGTCGTAGTATGAGACCGTCTCGAGCCGGGGACCGTTTTCATGCGCGAGAATCTCGTCTGCGACGCAAACAATCGAAGATGAGTCGACTCCGCCGCTGAGTTCCGCAAGCACTGGAGAGTCGGAACGAAGGCGCCGCTTGACAGCGTCTTTGAAGACGCTGCGAAAGTGCTCCTCGTATTCCGCATCGGTCCGGTACCGAATCCGCTTCCCCGGATCGAAATCCCAGTATTTGCAATCGCGCCATCCTTGCTTCGACACGCGAACGTAGGAACAGGGTGGAACGGCAAGTACGCCGCGATAGGGGGTCAGGTGAGGAGCCGGAAAGAACGAGAGCCATCCCGCGACATATTCCTCTTCTAGTCCAAAGGACTGGCGGGCCAGCAGAATCAGGGGATCGAGAATTGTGCTCCAGGTAACTTGATCTTCAGTTATCCAGTAGTAGATACGGCGGGTTCCCACGAAATCCGCAGCTAGAAATACGGTGTCCGCTCTCGGAATCCAGAGCGACACCGCCCAATCACCGATCAACTTCCGGAAGCAATCCGTTCCCCAGCAATCATAAGCGGCGGCAACGATCTCCACATCGGCTAAGCCGTCTGAGGTTCTTCTTCCGATTTCCGCCATGAGTTCCTTTCGATTGTCGAGGCGGCCATCCCAGGTAACGACCACACCAGAATCCGAAACATAGGGCTGTTTTTCCCGGCGAGATTCTGCGGTTGTGTGAAACGCGCGATAGACAATTTCGACACTGGCATCGGAGTACGAACCCTCAGGGTCAGGTGAAAATCGAGCCAGAGTGGCACGAACCTGATCAATGTTCCTAGCGTCCAATGGGCGTTTATCGAAATGAAAATTCCCAAACTGCAGGCTCATTGTCTTGAACTCCGAATCAGCCGGCGACTAACAAATATCGATCACCATGTACAGGTCTCGCATATAAGGCCTATCGTTAATTACCCGGCCGTTTGTCTCAACCCAGGCGTGTGCCCTGAATGGCATATGCTGCACACCCAAGACCATCTGTGCTGGGGCTCCACACCTTCTAAGCAAGCACGTAGTAGCGGCCGATCGCTGAAGGCAAAGCACTTCTTTCCAGTACCAAATGCAAGCTATGTCAACGGCACGACAAATTCGGTCGATGTCGATCGGTCCGATCCGGACCTGAGCGAGAGGAAATGTGCGGACCGCCTGATGAAGTGCTGCGAAATCTCCGCGTGCCAAATACCGATCGACGTGAATCAGCACACGATAGGCCCTCAGGGTGAGAGCGTAACTGCCAAATGGATTTCGCTTGTTTGAGAACAAGTGGGCTCCACTGTCGGCTACGCCATCTCTTAATCCTGACGAGTGATCGCTTGCGTACTGCATTTTCCACCTCGGTTAGCCCAATGGACACTTTCACGTTTCATCCGTCGCGCCAAACTGCGCAAGTATCCCGCGAATTGCGGATCCCGCAGCCGCTGCTGGTCGCACAACATGCCAGCCCCGACCGCATAGGAGAAGACCGCCAACAGCGGAGAAAGCGCCAGACCTGCGGTAATCGAATCGCACGGCACGATTCGATGCCACGCCGCAATGTAGGATTCGATTACCCCGTTTTCCTCGGACGAATGCTCGCCGCCAGTTCGTCGGAAGTGTTCGAGCAAATACTGAAATGTCAGGAAGGGATTTCCGATGTAGGCTTCCGCCCAATCCAGAAATACAAATCGGGCAGGGGAAACAATGATATTCCCAGGATTGATATCGAGATGACCGAGGGTTTCCGGAATTCCGAGCGATTCCAACGCCTCAAGCGCAGTCTCTATGCGGTCTCCAATGAGAAGCAGTTCCTCGCGGTCGAGAGGAATTGGGGGAATCTTCGTTTGCCGTTCCATCAGTTGTGTCATGGTCTCCACAAATGGTTTGACCATCTTGGATAGTGCACTCACACCCAGATCACGCGCGCCCGCCTGGAGAAGCCGGGCACCATGGTTAATGGAACTGATCTGCAAATCGGCCAACGCAACGGCGGCTTTATCCCAGAGAGCGTCTTCCTGTACATCACAGAGCAAATTTCCGGAGGCTTCGCACGTAAGCCATCCATTCCACTCCGGTCGTGTTGCCAGCACGCTTGGGACGTAGCCTGGAAACAACTGGGCAAGTGCACAACTGATCGGAAATTCCTTCTGGTTGGGCTCACCTACAGCTTTGAACCACAGGGCCGAGCCGTCCGTCTCGAATCGAATCAGGCTGAAGGAGGCACTGGCATTGAGTTGGTTGAAATTCCCGTTGAGATGGAACCCCAGCGGCTCAATCATTTCCTCGATCCATTGACGCAATTCCTTGAACCAGCCCAAACGCGCGAACGGTCCTGCTTGAGACCCTTGGTCGTCGGCATGGCTTTGCGTGATTGATCGCTGGATTGCAGCGTGGTCAGAGACACCTCTGAACGAACCGCCGGATAAGGCTGAAACCGGAACCCATCGGGTGGGTGTCTTGGGTATGCCAGTAGCAAACCAGTGTTCTGCGGCTTGATAGTGACTTCCGGTGCCATCTGTTCCTGGCAAATCATCCGGTTCGAAAAGACATATGACTTCTTCTCCCCATTCCGTCCTGACCGCCGCCGTGAGATTCTCTGCCACGCGTTGCCAGCGGGGAATTTCCACGAAAGGAAGCATGAACCGGTCGCCACCTGGGACCAAAAGAACCTCCTTCGCGTCCCGACCCAGCACGATGACGTGGTACGTCTCGCGCCCGCTCTGTATGGCAGTACCCACTTCCTACTCTCCTTTCGAGCCCGCGATCAGCTAGCGCTCCGCAACCAGTTTGTGTTTCTTGAGCGATTCGATGAATTCCCGTACATCGTTTTCGACAACTTCCCGTTTTGCATTGAACTCGCGGCTGATCATATCCACGATGTCCGCCTGTGCTGAACCACTCTCAAGAAGCTCAAGAATTCTCGACCCCACGGGATTCAGGTTGAACATTTGTCCCTGTTGGACGTCGAGTACGATCGCGCCATCCTGGCCGTGCGTGCTACGAATTCCGTCAGACACTCTGTACAAGGGCTGCCCCACCAGCACGGTTCACTTTTCGAATCGCGTGAGGCACACCTTGCCACTTGCAGCGGTGGAAAGGCCACTCATTTCTGAATTTGTTCGGGAAACAATCAGAGGTGAGGAAGATGCTTCGCCGCATCAAGGACATGCGTGATTCGTGGACGACTCCGAGAAAATGCAATGTGTTCGCGTTTCAGATCTAACTTTGAGGAGAGCGCCAGGTATTTGGCAACAACGTCACCCGATAGTTACGAATATCACGTTGCAATGGGATGTCTGGGCGACTGAAAATGAGAACAGTAGGTTTTCCAATGACAAAATCGACCACGCCCTCGCACGGTCGCGAAGCGGCAATTCCACTTCCTCCTAACGCTACAGCTCCTCTGTTCTACAAATACTCAAGCCTCGCAACGCCAGAACACCTCGAACGGCTGCGAGTCATCATTCAAGAACATGAACTGTACTTGCCGAATCTAGACCAACTGAACGATCCAGCGGACGGAAGGCCCCGCCTCGCACGGTTGTCAGAAGAGGAAATGAGTCGCTTCCTCTACCTGAAACTGGTGCAGCGCAGCCCGCACTTGTCAGTTGCGGAGTTGGACAAAGAAAAAGCGATCATTTACTACAACGTGAAACGGCATGGCACCAAGGAGTTGCACAAGAACCTCACCCAGATTCTCCACACGGAACTGAAGGACTATCGCATCTATTCCATGTCGAAGCGCTATGACAACCTGAGTCTCTGGGCCAAATATGCGGGGGACCATTCCGGGTACTGTCTGGAGTTTGTGAACGATGGACCGTTGTTCGAGAGCGCGAGGGATGTGATGTATGAGGACTCCCTCCAGATGGACGTTAATAATCCCGAGCATACAAATGGTTTTTGGTTCTTCTGCAAGCGTCCAGAATGGAGCAACGAAGAGGAGGTTCGGCTAGTTCTACCACGTGGAAAGGGGACGAAAGTAAAACTGGACCCACGATGGGTGAAGCGGTTGATTCTTGGGAAAAACGTCTCCGAGCAGAACGAGCAGATTATTCGCGCTTGGGCGCGGCAACGAGTACCGGATCTGGCGGTTGTCAAAGCCCATTACGATGCGGTCGAACAGAACATCAAACTGGGACCCTAAGCCCTTGCCGTCCAGCGGCCTGAAATTATCTTCGGTCGAGTGCTGGGTTCGATTGAATCTTCCAAAATCCTTCCCCCGGAAAGAACTAATATTCGTCCGAAGGTCGCTAAGGTTGAAATTCGGTGCGACACGACCATTAAGGTGGAGGCAGAGAGGTAATCCGAAACGTTGCGAAGAATTAGAGCTTCCGAAGAAGGATCAAGGCAGGAAGTGGCTTCGTCCAAGATCAGAATATGCGGCCGCTGCAAGAGCGCTCGGGCAATCGCTAGGCGCTGGCGCTGGCCTCCTGACAATTGGCAGGCGTCAGGTCCAAGACGCTGGTGGAGACCGTCTGGAAGTGCCGCCACCGCATCGGCAAGGTCAACCAGGTGGATTGCTTCTAGCAGTTCGTGATCGGACGCGCCGGGCCTGACAAACCGGAGATTGGATGCTAGCGTTCCATCGAACAAGACCGGATCTCGCGGCAAGTAGCAAATGTGACGGCGCAAATGTTTCAGCCCAATGTTTCTGATATCCGTGCCACCGACGTGGATTGATCCCGAGTTCACGTCATAAAGCCGCGTTGTTAGTCTTGCCAGTGTGCTTTTGCCGGCGCCGTTCTCCCCAACAATAGCGATCCTTTCCCCCGCGGCAACCCGAAGAGAAGGAATGAGAAGCGTATTTTCCCGTCGTTGATATCCGAATTCAACCCCCACAAATTCCACTCCCCAGTCTTTGAGAGGGAACGAGGCACATATCGGCGGATCGATGATGGTCGGGCGCAAGGCGCATACTCCCTGCAACTGCCGAATGCTGGCAAAGGTTCTCTGTGCTCGCGTGTATAGTTCTGCGGCTCCGCTCAGCGGATCAAAGAGTTGGGTGACGAAACTATAGAAGGCAACGAGACTGCCAAGACTCAGAGTCCCCGCAACCACATTCCAGCCTCCGTAACCGATCACTGCGGACATCGCGAGCACAACCGCCATGGAAGTCCATACGGTGAACCAGATCCCCGTCCTAAAGAGTGCGAGATAGGAACGAGTTGTCTTGGCCAAAAGCCGAAACGCTTTCCTCTCCTGCCTCTGTTCCTGACCAAGCAACTGGATCGGAAGAACCGAAGAAATGTGCTCCTCGAGAAAACTGTTCCATACGACCAGGTTTTCTTGAACGGAGTCGGAATCCGCGGAGAGTTTCGTGCGAAAGTGCTGCCGTGCAAGAAGGAAGAGGGGAACAAGAGGGAGGATAGCAAGGGTCAATATTGGGCTCAGCACAAACATGGTTAGGACTGTGAAGCCGGTACTCAGGCACATGCGCAGGATCGACGGAAGGAGATCTGAGCCAAAGTAGGCCACCTCTTCGATCGGCTCCTTGAGGGGATACATCACCGCTCCAGGCGGAGTGTTCTCGTAGTAGTCGGCGGAGAGCCGGTCCAAATGGCGCAGGACTTTCATACGCAGGCGGAGGGCCATTTTCTGCACCGCATTCAAGGTCAAATAGTTGCCGAGACTTGTCAGCGCCGTTCTTCCCTGATAGCTAAGGAAGATCAGCACCGCCGCAGCGAGAAGCAGCCCGGTCTCTCTTCGGGGCAGGACTTGGTCGATGAGCCACTTGAGAACTAGCGGGGTGAGAAGAGCCAGGAGGCTGCCCGCAGTCATGCAGAGGAAACTGGCAACGTGCAAAGGCACAAATGGTCGAATCTGCCTTGCGAGCCATCGCAGTTCACTCGGAATCTCTAGGGACAGAACGACCTCGCATTGTGTGAACCAGTATTCGAGAGGGACTTCGGACCTGAAGGATAGGCAGCGCCGTCTGCGATCGTCCAGACAAAGCGCGCGCCGTTCGCCTTTCGCTCAATTCTGGTGAGTTCTGCTGAAAACAAAGGATCTGGCCTAAAGGCGATTGACAGTCATCCGTTCGCAGATTCGACCTACGCGATATCGCTATTGCAGTAGTCGGAGACTAGTCTAGAAAATCGAGTAGGAAGGCTTCCACTTTGAGACCGATTCGTGGAGAAGCTTCCGATGGCGAGGAGAAACAAAGACTTGCCAAGGGGCAGGCAGCGTTCAGGATGGAAGGCAGAATTTCTCGAGGCCACGGGCAAAGCCCCGGTCGATCTTGGAGATCTCAGCGACGAGGACATTCTTCGGGCTATAAGGAAGCAGCGCAAGACAACGAGATCCGAACCAGGCATCACGCTTGCTGAATGAACGAGCAAACGCGCGTAGTTGGACTCATTGTTACTTCGGTGTTTGCGGCACTCCACCTTAGGGGTCTATTAAGCCAAACTTGTAGTGATCCAGAATCTCCCCTAGCAACTTTACGTTGCGCGGGTCGCGCAATGAACCCCGCGAGGTGGTCCGAAAAACATTCCTTGGACATTCGAAAATTGCAAACGCCAACTTGGCAGGGTCATGCCGTGCCCTGTAAAGGATGCCGGCCGGCTTTGTGGGATGATTCCGCAGAGCCGCTGACCAGCGTTGCGCCACAGCATGCGACCCATCCATGAGACGTCCGTCTGCGCCAATACGGGCGAGACCGCCACTCGCCGACAGGTCAATCATTTTCATCGATTCCATGACCTTCATTTCCGCGAGGTGTCTCTGATCAAGGTACGCGCCCGAGACTGATGGGACGCCGGTCACCTGCCCGCATGTTTCGATGAAACAGCAGTATTCGTCTTCGCCTGCGTAGAGAACGCCGAAGCTTCCATCGGGAGCATCGAACCGGTTGTCTCCGGTTCTGCCGAAGTAGAGGGCATCGCGATCAGCCCGATAGAGGCGATAAACAGCCGTCCCTTCCTCCAGCGTGTAGAGCAAGGGAGACCGTCCGGCAAGATCGGCATGCGGTTCCGGATGCTCTCCGGGTTTGTCCGTCATGCTGCTCCGTGTTCGCCATAGCTTCGGGCCGCTCGCAACACATCCGATCGATTGCTGGCGCGCAATGCTGCCGAGGGCGTTATTCCGTTCAGACGATCATTTGGGTTCACGAAGAAGGCCAATTGCATCCATGGATCGAAAGATCTTAATTCTTGAAGGACCTCTTCGAGTCCCGGCAACGTCTTTCCATCTTCAAATTGAAACCATGGATATCCATACCCGCGCCTTCCTTGCGTGAGGGCCACAAGTTGGTTCTGGGCGCGACGCTTGTCGACCGCTTGACGCGTGATTCCCAGCAAGTCCGCGACGCCCTGTGCGCTGAGAACTCCTCCGGCCGCCTCAACCAGCTGTTGCTTCCTCTCCAGGCCGCGGAATTTAGCGGCCGCAAGGGGATCATCGGCAACAGATTCACTCGTCAAGGGAGAGCCGCTTAGCGCATTCAAGAACACTAGGTAGTCCGTTGGAGCTGCTACGGCTTCATTAATTCTTCCTTTCGACAGGTCCTTCTCCAGATTTGTTACCACTCTCAACAGTCGCGAGACAAAAGCTGGATGCTTGGTGTCTGCAACCTCCCGCAGGGCCAGATCAAGGAACCGATGTTCGGGCTTTGGATGTGGTTCGATTAGGAAGCAAATCTTTTGATCTTCAAATTCCGTACGCACGTCGAACTGATCAAGAACGACGGAGAGCCGGTGTCTCTTGACTTGCAACGAGATGGTCCGATGGTCGATCCCAAGCTTGAAGTCCGCCGTAGGACTGGAAAACAAGCACAATCGATTGGAGGATTTTGAAGGATGCGAAAAGCGTATGGGCAGTTCTAAGCCCTTGGAAACGCCCTCAAACCAGTCCACAATGCTAGTTTGAATCTGATCGAGAGTGTTCGGATGAACGGTATCGGATACTGTAGGCATTCTCGCTCCAGTTGACGAAGTAATTATATAACTATAGAATATACTTCGTCAAGTATTCTTGAATGGTAAGATGCCAACAGTGGGAATTCTCCGGGAAACGGCGGTATATGCCTTATTCTAAACAGCTTATAGGGAAACCATCTTCTCAGGCAGTGAGAACCCTGGTAGGTAGCCCTAGTGCATACGGCAGCTCAACTCCTAACTTCAGCTCATCTAAACTCTTGCGTCGATGTTGCGTCTGCGCTTTGCGCGGAATAGGCGAGAAGCCCGGGCCTCAGATCAACCTTCGCACAATCATGACAATCTTCCCAATTACCTCAGCATCGCGATTTCTGAATTGTTCTCGTCGATGAACCCCGCCTGGATAGGAGTGAACCACCAGGCTGCTATTCTCCCGGCTGCAGCACCCGCACAGATAGGTTCCGTCACGTTTGAGAATGACGTACAGCGGCTGCTGCCACAGCGGTTTCGAGCCGCAGTCGTTGAGCTTCTTCTTTTGTCGGTTCACTATGGCAACCAGCCCACCCGATAGGTATGGGTGGAAGTCGCTCCCTGTCCTGCCGATCCAGAAGAAGTCTTTCAACGACGGTCTTTGCAGACCCGAAATTACTTGGAGCGATCCCCGCAGAAAAAAGGGCATCTCCTCAAGTTCAGCAACCAATTCGCCAAGGAATCCTGTCTGTTCAACCTCATCGGTCTCAGCAGTTGCCTCAACCATGGCGGACAATGGTCTGCCGGTCAGTAAATATGGAATTGGTTCGTGTCCAGCGTCCCGCAAACTGAGACCCAGGGTTTCAAATATCGTGTTCAGATCCAGCGAATAGACCGCACAGAACGTAACAACTTTATGAAAGTGGCGGGGCGGGACGTTCAGAGTTTCATAGTCAGACAGGGATCCGGGGGCTGTAAAGTAGCGTTCGTCGTCGAGCAGATTAGCGACTTCTCGACTTACGGCCGACGCAGCTCGAAACGAAAGTCCCATTTGCTGCCTGGCGCGTCGCAGAAGTGGGCCCAGTTGAGACGGTTTGGACGACACCACCTCCGGTATCCAGCGTTTCCCTAAGCCCTTCGCAACAGCAGGTTGTTGTGGTTTCAGCAAACTACGGATCTCAAGGTCCACGACCCCAACGAGCCTTGCTTCCTGAGGGACTCTCAACTCCACCTGCGCGTAGGGCATCTGAGTAGCGATCATCACGATCCGCCCGGCACCAACAACGCGGATGTGGCAGCAGCAAAAGCCCTTGGCGTGCTCAAGCAACATCAGATCTTTGGATTGTTCGCCCCGCGCCCGATGCAGGAGATCCTCCATCCCCATGGGGCGTACACGGACAATGCTGCCGGGCAATAGTTCGGGAAAAGCCAAGGCGTCTTCGTGTCCGATTTTCGCGTACAAGAAGCTTTCCTTTCCAAGTTCCGCCAGAGAAGTCAAGCGGCGGGAACCCGTCCATTCCAGTACCTGGGACAACGGCACCACACCGGCGGGCAAAGCGCCGGTACCCAGGTTCCGAAGCCATGGAATGAATGCCTCCAGATCATCCGTCGATGAGTCCAGAAGAGCTGTGCGTTTTGATGGAAGCTCAACCTGTAAGCGAGGGATTACCTCGACGTCAAATCCGAAGACCCGCAACCAGTCGGTAAGGCGGTACCCGGAAATCCGGCTGAACGCGAATAGTTGAAACAGGCTTGGACTTAGGTTCCCCTCGCGCAGTTCGTAATAGAGATTGTGCGGCAGATACTGAGGCGACGACCGGCCGAAAAGCTCTGCTGATCTTTCAGAGACCTGATAGAGCGTGAGGTTTCTGCTCGCAAGAATCGACTTGACGCGCTCCGCGAGCGCACCATTCGACCTTCGTTTTGACTGGGAAGGCACTTCCGAGCCTTTCGTCGTATCGTTGCTCGCGAGAAGTGCCCCCTCGGCAGGCGATCCGAAGCCCGAGTACTATCGAAGCAGGTAGGACCCGAACGACATTGGTTTGCCGGCTCTGAAACTGCTCGCAGAGATTTCCCCGGTGTAAATAATCGCTGCCGGTACTGTCACAAATATCTGTAGTTTGTCCGGTATTTCGGGCAAACACTGGATTTCAGCGCAGAAATGGCGACTTTCTTGGGATCGCGGATAACGGCTTACGGCTGGGTTGTGGTCGGAGTTTCGACCACTTGGTGTAAGTGGAGTGGACTGATGGCTCGCCGACCTATCGCAGACATTCTGCGAAGTTTGTCGGATTCTCGAACAAAATGGAATCCCTGTGGACAAAGAGTCTGATTTGCGCCTACCATACCGCAACGCCAACCTGAGCCGTTCCCAATGTTGGCCCAGTCGTCAAGTACCGAAGC
>Ga0070741_10003411_pt1 | contig 39582 bp, 43 predicted proteins | sample Coa_R1_4_FD_66440 | JGI IMG/M metagenome (GOLD analysis project Ga0070741, IMG submission 66440) | Surface soil microbial communities from Centralia Pennsylvania, which are recovering from an underground coalmine fire - Coalmine... | ecosystem: Environmental > Terrestrial > Soil > Unclassified ...
TGTAGGACAGCGAGTGCGAGGTGACCTGCCAACTCATTGCGATACCCCTCCGTTCCAACGGAGCAGCTTCCATCATCAGCAGCGCGGCCGATCCCACCTCGCCACCGCTTGCGAAGCCCTGCACCAATCGTGCGGCGACCAGGCAGATCTGGGCCGTCACTCCTATTTGGTTGTAGGACGGCAGCAGCGCGATTGCGGCGGTCGCGCCTCCCATCAGCCACATGGTGAGGGTGAGCACCTTCTTCCGTCCGAAGCGGTCCGCGTACATTCCAAGGTAGAAGGCGCCCAGTGGACGCGTCACGAACCCCAGCCCAAGCGTCGCCACCGTCAGCAGCAGGCTTTGCGTCGGCCCCTGCTGGGGAAAGAAGGCCCGTGAAATGTAGACTGCGAAGAAACTGAACACGAGGAAATCGTAAATCTCGAGTCCCTCACCCAAGGCGCCGGCGACGACCGTCTTGATCGCCATTCTGGAAAGACGCTTCGGCGAAGCTTCGGCTATCACCTCCCGCGATGCAACGTCAGCCGACCCCATCGGTGCTCCTCATCGGCGCGTCGAAAATGGTCCGCAGCCTGCTGACCAGGCTGCGCCCAACAGATCACGACCGATTTCTAAATCCGGTTATCCAGCGCTCAAGGCGCTGCTCGTCGCAAAAACAATAGTGCCGGCTGCGAGACGAACAATGACGAAATCGTTCATTCTGCTTTTCAGTTTTTGTCGCTTTCGCTTAACTCGATCGCGCGGGCCGACGAACTCGAAACTCACGCTCGGCGGTTCAGACGGATCAAATCGCCGCGGCGTTGACCTCGACGCTCCTCGTATAGGCCGGCCTTGACGTCACGCGCGCAAGATACGGTAACGCATTGTCACAGACACCGACGCCGTATTCGATGGCCCAGACCAGGCAGGTGGTCAAAAGGATATCCGCGCTCGTGAAGCGATCGCCCATGAGATAGTTCCGTCCATCCCCGAGCGATACTTCGACATGACGCAATTGTTGTCTGAAGTATTCGCCTGCCTTTTCGACCACGCCTGGTGCGGCGCCGTAGATGTGGGCCAGGCCATGGTTCGTCCCGTGCCGCCGCATAACGTATAGGCTCGTGGAATCGAGCTCCGACACGATGAAAAAGCACCATTCAAGCCATCGCGCAAACTCCGCGGGATCGTCCGGAACCAGCGAATTATCCGACGTCGAATACGTCCGCGACAGGTACGTCACGATTGCCGCGCTCTCGCCGATGATGAACGATCCATCCTGCAGCAGCGGGATCTTTTGCCGCGGATTCAGCTTGGTGTACTCCGGCGTTTTCGTTTCGCCGGAGCGAGGCAGAATCGGACGACATTCGTACTTCAAGTCGAGCTCGTGCATGGCCCAATGCGCGCGAACCGTACGCGAGGTACCCACGCCCCATAGAATGAGATTTGGCGACATCACCAGGGCTCCACCGAGGGACGAAGATCAAGCTCGTGGGTCCAGGCATCGCGCGTCTGCATGTGCGCGAACCAATAGGCTTCCGCAATCGAAGAGGTCTCGGCCAGGCTGTCAGCTTGTATCTGCGATGGCTCGATGCCCGATTGCGCTTTCAATCGCCTGTGGATTGCGGCGCTGTTCACCGCCCCGTCGAGAATGAGATGAACCACGTGGATGTTCTTCGGGCCCAGTTCGCGCGCCATCGATTGGGCGACTGCGCGCAGTCCGAACTTGGCCGCGGCAAAGGCGGCAAACCCCTTGCCGCCGCGAACACTGGCGGTGGCTCCGGTGAACAACATCGTGCCGCGCCCATGACGAAGCATGCATCGCGTCGCCTCGCGGCCGACCAGGAAGCCGGCGTAGCAGGCCAACTGCCATGCCTTGATGAATAGCTCGCTCGACGTCTCGAGCAGCGGCTTCTGAACGTTTGCGCCGGCGTTGAAGAGACAAACTTCAATCGGTCCCACCTCGCGTTCGACCTGTTCGCAAAGATCCTTTACTTGCGCCTCCTGGCGCGCGTCCACGCTGTAGGCTCGAACATACCGATCGGCGGCCGCCATCTCCTCGACAAGCGGCTGCGCCTTGGCAGCGTCGCGCCGCGCGATGCAAACCCTGTAGCCCCCCGCGGCGAAACGTCGAGCTACGGCGGCGCCAATTGCGTCGCCGGCTCCGACCAATAATGCTGCACGGCCGTCAGACATCTGTTTCCTCCGGATCTCTTCCGGTCTCGCATCCGCCCGCACGGTTGACCCTTCAGCTCACCGTGCGGACCGCGCCGTCTTCGATCATCTTGTTACTGGCGGCTTCGTCATATCCAAGCTCCCGCAGCACGTCCCGCGAATGCTCGCCGATACGCGGCGCGGGTCCTCCGATCGACGCCTCATTGACGCTGAACCTCGCCGGCGGCTTTGGCTGACGCACGCGTCCGACGCCGGGCTGATCGAGCTCGACAATGAGTTGGCGCGCCACCACCTGCTCGTTGTCGATGATCTCGTGGCGTCGGAGTATCGGCGCGCAAGGCACGTCGGATGCATCGAGCCGATCGAGCCATTCCTTTGTCGTGTGGCGCTCGATGTATTCCTGCATCTTCTTGATGCGCGCGGTGGCGTTGACCGATCGCGCCGATGGCGTGGCAAACCGGCTGTCCTTGGCCAGTTCGGAATCGCCTGTCGCTCTGCAGAAGCCCTGCCATTCCGAATCCGAAATGGTCCCGCAGGTGATGTAGCCGTCGCTTGTCCTGAACACCAAATCGGGCCGATCGTTCGGATCGGCGGCCGTCGCCTCCCTGCCGACCACCGTGTATTGCATCATGCCTTCTGGCCAGAGATATGAAATCATCGTGTCGAGCATCGCGACCTGAATGTGGTCGCCGCGCCCGTTTTTTTCCCGCGCATAGAGCGCAGCGGACACCGCTTGAGCGGTAAAGACCGCCGTGGTCTTGTCGCAGACGATCGTGCGTATCATCTGCGGCCGATTGGTCACCGGCTGCGACTGGATATCCGCAAAGCCGGACAATCCCTGGATGATGGGGTCGTAGACCCTCTTCTTCACATACGGCCCGGTCTCCCCCACGCCGCTGATGGAAACATAGATGAGCCGCGGATGGCGCGCGCACAGTTCCGAAGCTCCGAGACCCAGGCGCTCCATCGTGCCCGGACGAAAGTTCTGCACGAGCACATCGGCCTGCGCAGCGAGCCGGGCCAGCACCTCGCGGCCGGAGACGTGTTTGATGTCGATCGCAAGCGACCGTTTCCCGCGGTTCGACGATATGAAGAGCGCGGAAAACTCGTTTGTCGTTCCGATTGGTGCGCGGCTGCGGCGCGTGATGTCGCCGCTGATCGGCTCGACCTTCAGAACGTCCGCGCCCTGATCGGCCAGGATCATGGTGGCGACAGGGCCTGAGACGACGCCCGTGAGATCCAACACACGAACTCCGGATAGCGGACCTGCCATCTCATTCTCCTTTTTGTCGCCACATGATGTTGCTCGACGAGCAGCGTCGGCACGTCATCGGCTTTTACCTTGATCAACACCGATTGAAGGTCCGCGGAAATCTAGCCACGGAAAAAACGAGATATTCTTGCCAAGAAGCGCCCGCACGTTCGAAAAAACGCCACCATCGTTGCGAGCAAGCGCAGATCACGCGCAATAGCGCTGTCGGAAGCTCGACGGCGTGACGCCCGTTGCGGAGCGGAAGCTTGTCGCGAACTGCTGCGAGCTGCCGAAGCCGGCTGCGAACGCGACCTCGGTCATGGCGTCGCCGGTCTCGATCAACCTGCGCTTGGCCTCTTCGATGCGCAGGCGCAGTACGAAGCGATGAGGCGTCGTACCGGTCGTCTCCTTGAATGCACGCAGGAAATGCCGCTTGCTAAGACCGACGACACCGCTCATCGCAGCAAGCGACAACGGCTCGGCAAGGTTCTCGCGCACGTATTCCTCGAGCCGACGCATCCTGCGAGACGACAGCGGGTTGCGCGGCGTTTTCCGCTGAAACTCGTCGCCCCGGGCGATCCGCGAAATATGCGCCAATGCCTGGCTCGCCCAGCCTTCCGCGAAGAGATCGAAAACATTGTCGGGCGATGCGGCCTCCCGGCACAGTTCCTCCAGCCCGCGCGTCAGCGAATCGTGAGCGAACGCGACCCTGGCACTTTCGATCTCAAACTTGAGGCGCGCGCGGGCGAAGATCGGGTCGAGAAAAACGACTGCATAGTCGAGCTCCGGACCGACATCGAACTCACCTTCGATTTCGACACAGGCCGGAAAGAACGCCAGATTTCCGGACGCCTTGAAGGAGCAATCAATCGGACGGCCATCGACCGTCGCCCGAAGTGTTGCACACCCCTTGCGGAACCAGAACAACGTGAACTCCGGCTGACGAAAATGCCATTGGAGCTTGGGTCTCGATGTCCTTTTCAGGATTTCGATCCGCATCGATTCGGTGTCGGTGATCTGGGAAGAGATCAGCTTGCCGCTCACCGAGCGAACATATCGCTGCGTCGTGATCGCCTCCGCCATCTTCCCCTCCCTTCGCTTTTTCGAGCGGGTCCGTCTGCGACGGACGCGGGTCGTCTTACGGCCCGGCTGGCAAGAATGGATCAATTCAGATCGATAATCCAGCGGGGATGGCCCCTCGGCGGCGGCCCCTTCCTGCGGTTCGTGCAATCAGGCTGCGGCTTTGAGAGCTTCTTGCTCGGCGGCAGCTATGGCCTGCTGCCTGGTATCCGGCGAGATATTGACGCCTTCCGCGCGAACGAAGCGGATGTCAGTGATTCCGAGGAAGCCGAAGATGGACTTCAGGTAGTTTTCCTGATGGTTCAATCGCCGCCAAGGGCGTACCGTCGGTCAGCCGTCTCGCCGCCGGACAACTTGGCATGCTCGGCCCACGCTTTCCTCGCCTACAGCCTGATGATGAGCTTTCCTCGATTCTCGCCGGCATATAGCATTGCTATGGATGCGGGTGCTGCCTCAATGCCCTCCAGGACGTCTTCCCGATATTTGAGACGTCCTTCTCGAATCCAGCCGGCGAGCGCAGCTACTCCCTCCTCATACCTAGGTGCGAAGTCGGTCGTCAGAAACCCTTGCATGATCGCGCGCTTGACAAGCAAATGCCGCTCCGGGCGCGGTCCTTCATTCCATGGATCCCAGCTTGCATAGGACGCCGTACCGCAGATCGCTATTCGCGCGCCCAGATTGATGCGGCGAAGGACAGCGTCGTGGACCGCCCCCGACGTGTTGTCGAAGAACGCATCGATCCCGTCTGGACAGCGCTCTGCCAGCGCCTCGTCAAGGTCTTTCGTTGCCTTGTAGTCGATGGCGTGATCATAGCCGAAATCCTCGACACACTGTCGGACCTTCTCGGGTCCGCCTGCGAACCCGATCGTGCGACATCCCTTGATCTTTGCGATCTGCCCGACGGCCGAGCCAACACCGCCAGCCGCGGTCGAAACCGCAACAGTCTCTCCCGACTTCGGCCGGCAAACGTCCAACAGGCCGAAATATGCAGTGAGCCCATTGAGCCCCAGAATCCCCAAGGAGAGCGACAGCGGCAAATCCGCTTCCTGGACTTTACGCATCACCTGGGGCTGCTTGACTGCGGAATAGTCCTGCCAACCGAATATGCCCATGATCTTGTCGCCGACAGCATAGGCGGAATTACGTGATTCAACGACCTCGCCAGCAGCAAATGCCCGCATCGTGTCGCCCACCTCTATTCTCGGCCAATAGGTGCTCTTGTCAGCGATCCAACCGCGCATCGCGGGATCAGCAGAGAGATAGGAGTTGTGAACGAGACATTCTCCATCCGACAAACTCGGCAACTCGACTTCGCGGAGATCGAAATCCGCCGCCTGAGGGATGCCGTTCGGGCGGGAGCGTAGCCATACCTGGCGGTTCTTCATTGCTGCCTTCCTTTTCTCTTACGCGCTGAAAATGACGAGACCCGCGAGCCAGGGGATCACCCCTGCGCCAGGTTGAAGCTGAACTCCGCTCCCCAGGCGTTCAACTCGGCGAGTTGCCAGGTCCTGGGTCGCATCGGGAGATGTTCATGCCAGGGCCTCGGCTCGTGGAAGCCGAGTTCCGGAATGAATTGATCCATCTCCGTGTACAGCTCGACGATCACCCGGTCGGGATCATAATGATAGCCGGCGATGTTGTGGCCCGCCGTGTGGCGCGAGGGGCCCCAGAGTTGCTTGACGCCGGCGGCACGAAGACTGTCCGCCGCCACCGCATGGTATGCGGTGTCCTTGAGCTCGAAAGCGATGTGATGAAGCCGAGACTCCGGGGCACTGACCACGTTGATCACGTGGTGGTCTCGGTTGCAGGTGAGAAAGGTCGCAATGCCCTGGATATCATCCGTGTAGCGGAAGCCGAGGAATTCCTCGTAGAATTTGACGAGCTTTTCTCCTTCCGGTGAGACTACGGCGAGATGTCCAAGCCGAACCGGCGCCACGGCGGTCTTCTTGAATCCCGGCGCGGGGGCTTCCATTGCGCGGTAGAACTGGAAGATGCTGCGGCCGGGGCCCTCGACCTCGACAAGCTCGGCAATTCCCGGCTGAGAGTCCGTCTTGATTTCCGCGGCAAGACCAATTGCTCTCACCTCCTTGGCGAACTCCGCGACGGCAATACCGGGATTCAGTTGAAAACCGACGTGACGCAACGCCTTCTCGCCGGCCGGACTGAGTACGATGTTGTGCTGGTCATAGCCGAGCGACAGGAAGAGCGATCCGTCGTCGCCCTTCGCCGTCTGGGTCAATCCGATGGCTTCGAGATAGTGCTCCTTCGTTCGTTCAATGTCCGTCGTTGCCAATGCGACGTATCCAAGCCGAAACACCTTCGGGTCGAATTTCTTCATATGTTTCCTCCAGCATTTCTGTCCTTGAATCCGGCGCGTCAGGACAGCGCCGCCTTGACGCGTTCCGGCGTCATGGGCAGCTCGCGCAACCGCCGGCCGGTCGCATGAGCGAAGGCGTTGGCAAGGGCCGCCGAGGTTGGCGGAAGCGAGCCTTCGCCCGCGCCGAGCGACGGATCGCTTCGTTGCATCAGAACGATGTCGATGCCGGGGACCTCGGTGAAGGTGAGGATGGAATAACCCGACCAGTCCCGGCTCGTAATCTGGCGCCGGTCGAAGGCGACCTGCTCCTTCAGCGTGAGACTGACCGCCTGGACGATGCCGCCTTCGAGCTGGTTCTTCGCGCCATCCGGATTGACCACGAGTCCGAGATCGGCCGCCATCACCACGCGGGGCACCTTGATGATGCCGGTCTTGCGGTCGACCTCCACGTCGACCACGGCGGCCGCATACATCCCGATGCTCTTGTACCGGCAAAACGCCAGGCCGCGGCCGCGCTGGCCATCGCCTTTCTTGGCCGGCGCCCACCCCGCTCTGTCGGCGGCAGCCTGCAGCACCGCCTGCGCCCGGGGATCCCTGAGATGGGCAAGACGGAACGCGAGGGGATCGCTGCGGGCGGCCTCGGCGAGTTCGTCCATGAAGGACTCGATGGCGAAGATGTTGCCGTGCGCCCCCAGCGTCCGGAACGAGCCGTTGCGCACCGGCGCATCGAGCAGCAGATGGTTGCGGATCTCCTTCCGCGGCAGCTCGTAGGAGGGCACCGCATTGCGGTCGCCGTCGCCGAACGGCTGGGGGATATGCGGCGCAGGAGATTTGACGAAGGGGGTTTTCAGGTCCCAGGCCGCGAGAAGGTTGACCCCGCCGGGCTGCCCCGGCCGCATCGCGTGGCTGTTGCTCCAGACATCGTAGGACCAGTCGACGATCCTGCCGTCGGCTCCGAGCGCTGCCTCGACCTTCATCGCCATTGCGGGACCGAAGGGCGCCCAGGCGAACTCGTCGTCCCGCATCCATTGCAGCTTGACCGGCGCGCCCGGAACGGCACGCGCGACGAGCGCTGCGTCCAGCGCGACATCGTCCGCGCCATTGTGCCCGTAGCATCCGGCGCCGGGCACATGGACGACGTCGACCTCGCCGTTCTGCATGCCCAGCACCTTGGCCAGATCGCCCCTCAGGGGAAACGCACCCTGGGTGTGCGACCACACCGTCATGCGTCCGTCCTTCAGCCAGGCGACCGCGCAGGAAGGGCCGATCGCGGCATGGGACAGGTAGGCGCGGGAATATTCGGCGCTGACCCTTTTGGCCTGGCCCGGCACCGGCTCCGACTGACCGGCGCTGCCCACGACGATGGTTTCCGCGCGCAGCTTCTGCAGCTCGGTGTGCAAACGGGCCATGTCGGGAAGCTCGACCGCATCGTCGCTCCAATGCGCGCTCGAGGCGAGCGCGTCGCGCCCGGCAATCGCCTGCTCCTCGCGCCTGGCGGCAACGGCAAGGAAATTGCCATCGCTGACGACCGCGACGACCCCGGGAAGCGCGCGCACGGCCGCCTCGTCGAATGCAAGAAGTCTTGCGCCGTAGCGCGGCGGACGAACCACCCTCGCAAAGACCATTCCGGGAAGCCTCATGTCCTGGACATAGGACGGCGCTCCCGTCAGCTTGCCGGGCAGATCGATGCGGTTGACCGACTTGCCGACGATGGCATAGTCACCCGGCTTCTTCGGCGCCGCGGCGAGCGCGATATCTCCCTTCAACAGGCCGGCACTCTCTTTCGCGAGCTGCCAAAAGGTCACGCGCCGACCATCGGCCGCAACGATCGTGCCGTTCCTCACCTGCAGCTCTTCCGCGCGGACGCCAAACCGACGCGCCGCCGCCGCAACAAGAATGCCGCGCGCCTCGGCGGCGGCCACGCGAATGGCGCCGCCGCTCTGCTCGACCGATTGGCTGCCAAAAGTGTACTGCTCGTCGGGTCCCCGCGACGTATCAGCGGAGACCATCCGGATCTTGTCGAATCCGACGTCGAGCTCCTCCGCCGCGATCTGCGCCAGCGCGGTCAGGATCCCCTGCCCGAGCTCGGCCTTGCCGGTGAAGATCGTCACCGTCTCATCGGCCTCCAGGCGGATCCATCCTTCCAGCCTGCGATTGTTGCGCAGGCTGAACGGCACATTTGCCGGCGCCTGGCCAAATACCGCCGAGGATGGCAGCGCAAAGGTCGCAAGCACCACGCCGAGCGACTGCGTGACATGCCTGCGGGAAAGCCTCATGACGCTCATCGCGCCGGCTCCATGGCAACCTTGCGAACGGCGCTCACGACCCGGTTGTGGGTGCCGCAGCGGCAAAGCTGGTCCGCGAGCGCGTCTTTGATCTCCTCGTCGCTGGGCCTTGGATTGCGGTCGAGCAAGGCTTTGGCCGCCATGATCATGCCGTTCGAACAGTAGCCGCATTGTGCGGCCTGCTCTTCGATGAATGCCTTTTGCAACGGATGCGGCCTTTGCAGCGTACCCAAGCCTTCCAGCGTGACGATCGGGTTGTCCCCGACGTCTCGCAAAGCAATCGAGCAGGTTCGCGTCAGCTTTCCGCCGACCGATGCGGCACAGGCACCGCACTGTCCGAGGCCGCAGCCGAACTTCGGACCGTTCAATCCGAGATCGTTTCGCAGCACATAGAGCAGCGGGGTGTCGGGTGCGGCGTCCACCACATGCGGATCACCGTTGACCACAATTCGATATGTCATCCTTCACCCGCGAAGCTGGTGTGCAGTCTGGAAGGCGAGTGCGAAAGTCACTCGAGTTGAGCCGGAGGACTCAGCGAGCCGGCGCGGCGTTCGCGATTGTGCCGCAATCCCTGGAGAAGCGGTTGTCGAGACTGAATGCACCCGCACCGAAAGCCGCGACCTGAAGCAGGCCGCCCGCGATCATGACGTCCTTGAGAAAGTGAATCATCTGGTTCTGGTCGGCGAAGTTGGTGTGGAACGACGCTGCGGCAGCAATCGTGAATATTGCCTGGGCGATCGCGACCGGCTGAACCTGGTAGCCTGCGATCATCAGGAGTCCGCCGCCGAGCTCAAGTACGACGGCCACCGCATAGGCCAGCGGCGGGAACGGCAGGCCTACGGCGGAAATCATTGCAGTCGTCTTCCCGTAAGCGGCGAGCTTGCCGAAGCCGCTCATGACGAATGGCAGGCCAATCAACACTCTGCCAATAAGGGGAAGGTAACGATTCATGGTAATGGCTCCCTTGCTTTTGCGAGTTCAGACGGCGTCAACGAGGATGGATATGCCACGCTGCCCGGCAGTGAGAGGCGGCTTAGGCAGGCGCCCCGATCCTTATCTCTTCGATGTCGCCAAGTTGTCCCATGCGTGGATCTCGGACCGATCCCCAGGTGTCTATCGATTCCGCTGCCATTGGGAGAGTGCGCGGCTTTCGCGGATCCACCTCGGTGAATTCCTCCATTCCGAAGCTGTACTCGAGCGTCATGCCGTCGGGTTCCAGGAAATAAAAGAACACACTGGTGGAAGCTGGATGCCGGCCCGGCCCGAACACGATCGGAACACCGTGCTTCTTCATCCGGTTCTGCGCCTTTCCGATATCGTCGATCTCGGAGACCATGAAGTTCAGGTGATGTATGACCCCCTTCGGACCCTTGCCCACTCCGATGCCGTGATGGAACGGACTGGGGAACGGCCGCATGAAGGTCATGATTTCTCCAATGCTGTCGGATTCCCGAAAGTTCAGCACGTCACGGAAGAAGGCGATTGATTCTTCCTCCTGCGGCACGGACCATACGACATGGCCGAGACGCTGGATCTTGGTGTGGGTGATTGCGAACGGCTTACCCGGACGCTGAGCGTCGGTCGTGAAGAATTCCAGAGCAGCGCGGGAATGCGGCTCCATGGTACGCGTCACCCGGGTAGCCTGGCGCAGATCGCACTGCGAGGGGCCAAGCTCTTCGTACGGTACCTTGGCGTCGCGAAGCCGGCGATGAAGCAACTCGAACTGCGACCCGTCCTCCAGCATCCAGCCAACGCTCTTGAATCCCGCCGGTTGCTTCTGGTGCAGGATGACGGAGCGGGAATCCTCGTCATCGCACCGAAACATCACCGCACCGTCCGATCGCTTGCCGACAAACTCGAGGCCAACGATTTCCTCGTAGAACTTGCGCGATTTCTCGAGGTCGCTGACGTTCAACTCGACGTATCCGAGCTTCCTGTAGCGGATCATTTTCGTTTCCTCCCGCATCGATACACGTGACCAGTGGTGCTTCGTCGAGCTATGAGGGCCCCCCCCGCTGGGCACCAGCTTCGTAAATTCCGCTCGCTACCGCCGCCCCCGGGAGCTCCGAGGGTTGAGGAACGGTTAATGGCTTTCCAGTTCGATCGGATTTCGAAGCACGCCGATCGAAGCGATCTCGATCTCGCAGACGTCGCCAGGCTTCATGAACACGGGCGGCTTGCGCGCGGCACCGACTCCGCCCGGCGTCCCCATTACCAGAATGTCACCGGCGTCGAGCGTCATGCACTCGGAGATCAGGTAGATCGTCTCCGCAACACCAAAGACCATATCCCTGGTGTTCGCGTCCTGCATGACGTGTCCGTTCAGACGCGACTGAATGTTCAATCCGCTTGCGCCGGAAGGCATCTCTTCGGCCGATACGAATTCCGGACCAAAGCCGCCCGTACCGTCGAAATTCTTGCCGACCGTCCACTGGGATGTCTTCCACTGATAATCCCGGATGGAGCCGTCATTGAATATTGAGTATCCCGCAACATGCGAGAGCGCGTTTGCGCGGGCGATGTGCCGGCCCTTCTTTCCGATGAAGGCGACGAGCTCCGCCTCATAGTCAAACTGATCCGAGCAGTCGGGGCGGGTCATTGGGGAGTTGTGACCAACGAGCGAGGTTGCCGCGCGGAGAAAGATCATCGGATAGTCGGGGGGCTTGGCGCCGCCCTCGGCCGCATGATCGATATAGTTCAAGCCAAGGCAAATGATCTTGCCGCAGCTCACGGCAGGCGGAAGCATCTTCAGATCGGCGACAGGCAAGCGCGTTCTGCTGGATCGGGCTGCAGAGACCAACGCCTCCTGAGCATCAGGACCACCCCGCAACAGATCCGCAACGTCGCTCGGTAGCTCGCGATCGGCATGTGAGAGGTCAACAACCTCGCTGCCTTCCCGGATACCCAACCGGGCCTTTCCTTGACGGTCGTATCTCACAACGCGCATCGACTCATTCCATCTCTGGAAGCCGGCCCAATAAATATCGACATTATGGTATAAACATCATTTTTATCGAAAGTCTAGCCCTCACTGGGTGACCGTCTAAACCACTCCGATCAACCTCCTGTGAGGCCGCCGGCCTCGATCGCGCGGAGCAACGTCCCGCTCGTCTTTTCGTAATGATCGTTGAGCAGCCCGATGGCCAAGGCGGTCTTGCGCTCAATCGCAGCCTCGGCAATCGCGCGGTGCTCGCCGTGCACGTCCCGCACCGTGCCCATGACCGCAAGCAAATTTCGATAGCGCTCGGCGCAATCGAACAGAAGGTCATTGAAATCCATCAGCCAGCGCGAGCCGCAGCCCGCTATCAAGGCGGCATGGAACACCCGGTGCAACTCGCTAAAATCCGGGTTCATGCGGCCATTATCGACCACGACGGGAACGCGCGACAATCGATGAAGTGCCAGTAAAACCCGCTCTTCCCAGTCCCGACCGCCGCGCGCGATCGATTCCCTCAAGGCTACTTCGTTGATCCAGCAACGGGTGCGGGTGAGCTCGAGGAGATCGTCGGCGCTGATCGGCCTGACCCGAAACCCCCTTTGCTCGGACTGGGTGACAAGCCCCTCGATGGACAGGCGGTTCATCGCCTCCCTCAGCGGGGTGCCGCCGACATCATATTTGGCTCTCAGCACTTCGATCCGGAGCTTTTCGCCCGGCAACCACGTTCCCTGGATGATATCCCGACGAAGCCGTTCGTAGATCGCGCTTGTCCTGGTGATGGCAGGCGCAGGGCCGCCCTCTTCTAGTTCTTTCATGCTTTGTCTCCGAATCCTCGACCTATCCTAGCTGAGGACAAAAAATCGATAAAGATGATTTTTTATATTTTATATCGATATTTTTTGGTGTAGGACTCCCCCATCCCGGGGAGGATTCCGGTTGGCCGTCATCGATGTCCATACACACGTCGTGCCGAATTCCCTGGCCGATCTGCCCGCACGTCATCGACTCTGGCCGACGCTGGAGATGCATGAATCCGGTCGTGCGGCTCTCATGATCGACGGCAAACCATTCCGCGAGATCGATGCGCGCTCGTGGGACGTTGAGCGGCGGATGCACGACATGGCCGCGGACGGCACCGACATTCAAGTCCTCTCCCCCATGCCTGAACTGCTGTCCCATTGGCTGCCAGCGGAGCTCGCCGATCATCTTGCGAGGATTATGAACGATCACATCGTTGAGATGATCGCTCGCGCCCCGGACAAGTTCCGTGGCATCGGGATGGTGCCCATACAGGACGTCGAGCTTGCAACCCAACGGCTCGATGACATCAAACGGCAGGGTCTTCACGGGGTGGAAATCGGGACGCATATCGATGGCATTCCGCTTGGCGATCCGAAGTTCTCACCGTTTTACGCGCGCGCCGAGGGGCTCGGTCTTCTTGTCTTTGTCCATCCGCTGCATCCTGCGGGTGTCGAGCGCATCGGTGGACCCAAGGAGCTCGCAGCGACAGCGGTGTTTCCGCTCGAGACCGCGCTGGCGGCGACCTCGCTATTGGCAGGTCGCGTGCTCGAGAGATTTCCGCGGCTCAACGTCTTGTTGAGCCATGGGGGAGGCGCATTCCCGTGGATCGCACCCCGGATCGAGTTTGTCTGGCAGATGGCAGCGCCCTGGAGCAAAGCGATTGCGCAGGCGCCTTCTGAAACGCTGAAAAGATTCTGGTACGACACTATCGTCTACTCCCCCGCCGCGCTTCGTTTCCTGGCCGATCAAGTGGGATCAGACCGTCTGGTCGTCGGCTCGGACTATCCCTTCGTTATTCGTCAGCCTGCCCCGGGCGCATTTGCGGCTTCCGCGCTTGGCGACGTGTCATTCGATGCGAATGCCGCGGCTTTGTTGGGAACCGGTTCGCGCTCAACAGTGAGATGCAAGGGAGGATGACAATGACGGACTTGGCTGAAAAGCTGCAATCCGAACGCACCGTTCCCGCGTCCACCTCGCGATTCGATCGCGCATGGGGTGTCGTTGTCGGCGCTGGTCTCCTGATGTTCGTCAATATTGGACCAGTTCTCTATTACACCAGCGGCATATTCACCAAGGCGATCACCGACGACACGGGATGGACCAGAGGCACGATCGCGGCCGCGAGCTTGCCGGCAAACCTCCTGATTACCCTCACTCTCCCCCTGGTCGGTTGGGCTGTCGATGCTTACGGTACCCGCCGCATCGCGCTCTTGTCTTCGATATTGTTCGCGGTCGGCATGTTCCTGCTCGGCCGGTTCTCGCAAACACCAGGGCTGTTCGCGTTCCTGCTCGTGGTCGCGTACGCCTGCGGCTTCGCCTTGACGCCACTGCCATATGCCCAGATCGTGTCGGGTTGGTTCGACAAGCGACGCGGCCTGGCGTTAGGACTCATGTTGACCATGAGTGGTCTTGGCACGGCGTTGCTTCCGCCGACAAGTTCTGCGCTCATCGCGCAGCTCGGCTGGCGCAATGCATACGTGTTCATGGGACTGATCGTGCTCGCGATAGGTGCGTTCGCTGCCTTCGGTCTCCTGCGTGATCCACCGCAACTCACAAACAGGATTCTCGGTCACGAAGACAAGACGCCGGGATCGTCGGTGAAGTCAGCGCTGAAGCGACGCGCTTTCTGGACGTTGTTCGCCGCATTCTTCTTGATCTCCATAGCGATCGGAGGTGGCAGTACCAGTCTGCCGCTCGTCTTGACGGACAGGGGGGTGCCCGCACAACAAGCGTCCTTCGTCATGACGATTGTCGGACTGGCCATGATGGTCGGTCGCCTCTCGTTCGGGCTCCTGCTCGACAGGATATTTGCGCCACGTTTGACCGCGCTGGTGTTCCTGGCACCGACAGTCGCATTCAGCGTGCTTCTGCTGCCCAATACGACGAGCATTAACGCGATGATCGCGGCCGGATTTCTCGGCTTCAGTCTCGGTGCGGAAGTCGATGCGCTGTCTTACATTGCCTCACGTTCTTTCGGGCTTCGATATTTTGGACGGATCCTCGGCTTTCTCATGGTCGCGTTCACGCTGGGCTTGGCATTCGGGCCCATCCTGTTCGGGAAGATCTACGATCAGTTTCAGAGCTATCAGCTCGCGCTGTGGATTGCGGCCGGCATTTCCGCCGTCTCCAGCGGACTCATCATGACCTTGCGGAGAACCGACCTGCCGTTCACGTCAGAAAGAGCGGTCACTCACGCATCGAGCGCGAACGCAGCTTGACGCTCTTTTGATCCAGGCGAGGTCAACGTGTGACGCACTGACGAAAATGCCTATCGGCAAGGCAACGGTCTCAGCCAACTATCGGGGAGGACATGTTGAAATCAGTCCAGGACGTTCGAAACCGACAAGGCAACGAAATACCAGATCAGATCGCAGATGGCGTCGCGGGCCAGAACATTCTGGTCGACCTGCGCATCAGTGAGATGCTCGACATTGCCCCGAAGCTCTTTGATCGCGCCTTTCGAAACCCGGCGGCGATGGCTGACGAAGGCGCGCAGCTTGCGCAGACGCTACAACGGATCGCCAGCGGGAACTCGGCCTGGGGCCAGAGCGAAACGACAAGCGCTTCAACGATCCGGCCTGGAGCGAGAGCTCGTTCTACAAAGGCATGCTCCGGGGTTACATGGCCTGGCCACAATCGCTTCAGAACTTTGAGGAGAAGGCCGGCTTTGAAGCGAAGGAGACGGGCCGCGCGAAATTCCTGCTTTCGCAGATCAGCGAAGCGCTTGCGCCCACAAATTTTCTATTCAGCAACCCTGCGGCAATCAAGGCGGCCATCGACAGCGGAGGCAAGACCTTGCTCGACGGCTATCGGAACTTCCTGGAGGATGCCGTCGCCGGAGGGCCGATTCCATCGCAAGTGGATTTTCGCTCTTTCAAGGTCGGCGAAAATCTCGCGGTAACGCCCGGCGACGTCGTGATGGGACACGAAATGTTCGAACTCATCCAGTACGCTCCTCAAACGAAGCAGGTCTGGCATCGTCCGATCCTCTTCGTGCCCTCCATCATCAACAAGTACTACGCGTTCGATCTGGCTCCGGGACGCAGCCTGTTCGAATTTCTCGTCAAGAGCGGGTTCACCCTGTTCTCGATGGTATTTCGGGACCCGCGCCGCGTGCACGACCATTGGGGAATGGAAGCCTATATCGAGGCGATCGATAGCCACCGCCAGGCTTTGTGACGCTCCCGAAGGTACAATGACAAGCCTTACTTCCGGCCTCATACACCAGCGGTGGCGAAGCCGTAAGTCACGTTGACAACCAGAGTTCAAGATTATATTAGATCGTCCGATATAAAATCGGAGCTGTGTTATTGATCTGCCTCACGCGATCGTTAGGTGGTGAGCGAATCTCCGGTCGTTACGCTATCGCACGAAAGTTTTTCCGCGCGACCGCTCAGACGTGCGCGTCCAGGGAAGGACACTTCGCGAAACTGTTCCTGTGCGGCGGCTTCATGCTGGCGACACTGACCGCGCCAATTGCAGCGCATGCGCAAAGTACCTCACCGACCGATGCCGCCAACCGGGCGGTCGGAGCCATGGGTGGCGCTGAGGCGCTGCGCTCGATGAATAGCTTGACGCTCAAGGCCGACGCGCAATTCTGGGAGCCTCAGCAAAGCTATGTCGCTGATGGCGAGCCCCGATTGATCGGCAGTTCGAAGATCACCTTCACCTGGACCAATGTTAACGATGCGTCGCGGACGGATTGGGAACGCAAATTCGAATATCCGTTCGTCGAAGAAAAGAAATATAGCGAAATTGTCACATCGAAATACGGCGCTGTATCCGCAGGAAGCGGCGAGGTTCCGATGTCGAATATCAGGTTCGCTTCCTATCGGCGTGAGCTCGAAAGGGCTCTTCCCAACCTTCTGCTGAAAGTGCTGGATGCGCCGGGGAAGGTTTCTCCGTTGTCCGACCAGACCCTCGACGGCAAGTTGCTGCCGTCCGTCGCCTTCTCCGACGGCAACTTCACGTTCGCCATCCTGTTTGATCCCTCGACCAAGCTGCCAGCCGCAGTCCGCTCTTTCGACGACGACTGGGTCTACGGCGACAGACCTCGTATTCGCTGATTGGCGGTCGGTCGACGGAATCAAGTTTCCGTACTCGCAGACCTACACGATCAACGGTGTCAAAGTGGGTCATCTGGACGTGAAAGAAGTCAAGGTCAATCTGACCGTTCCGGCGGATACATTCGCGATCCGCGATGAGGGCCGGAACGAATCGAAAATGCCGGCGTCGACGCCCTACCAATGGGTGATACGGCGTCTCTTCCTCGGACGCTTTCTCGACAGCGATGCGGTTAATTTTCCGGCCTCGGCGCCCGGCTTGAAGCTGATCGAGCTCTCGCCGAACGTACAATTTGCGACCGGAGGCAGCCACAACAGCCTTGTTATTTCGCGAAAAGATCACCTCGTCATCATCGACGCGCCGATCAACGAATGGCAATCGCGCTGGACGATCGATGCAGCGAAAGCGAAGTATCCGGGCAAGCCGATCAAGTATCTCGTGCTCACGCATCACCACAACGACCATACGGGCGGCGCGCGGACTTACGTAGCCGAGGGAGCGTCTGTCATCGTCGCTGCACCCAACAAGCAACACTTCGAAAGGGTGTTTCAGTCTCAACACAAGTTCGTCCCGGACGAGCTCCAGAAGAACCCAAAGCCGGCCAATATTATTGAATTTGCCGACCACATGACACTGAAGGACGACTCTGGCGACATCGAACTTTACAAGGTCGCTAATCCGCACTCCGACGGCATGCTGATGGCATATCTCGCCACCGAAAAGATCGTCTGGGTGACGGACTTGTACTCGCCGATCCGCGACAAGGACCGTACGGAGATGTTTGTCTCTTTCTACGAGGCGCTCAAGCAACGCGGCATCGCACCGACCCGTATCGCGGGTGGACATGGTGGCATCGTGCCCGCATCGGATATGGAAGCGATCATGGCCGCAAAATAGCTTCTTACGGCGTCTGCACCGCTGCATGGCGCCGCAGGGCTCGCCGCTCTCAAGCACCGCGAGCTTCATCTCGTTTTGTTTCCTAACTTGAGCGTGCATCTCGTGACGCCAACCGCCGGGTCGCCCTTGGCTGGAATATGTCGATTGCTAGTTCGATCCTGCCGGTGCTGCTGCGGATCGAAGATCGCGCGGCCGAAGCCGGCAACGGGCTCGCCTGGAAGAACAAAATGGTGGCGCGATATCGGCTGGTCTGAGTCATGACGAGAAGGCCTACCATCGCTCTGTCAAACAGCTTGCAGGCGCTCGCGCTACGCCAATGGCGTGATTACCAGCGGGTCACGCCGGGTGGCGCCTTTGCCGATCCGGAGCTGTCGTTGGCGCTCGAAGAGGCCTACGCGATCCAAATGGAGGTCGCCCGCCTTCGTTGCGCTGCCGGCGATGCAGTAGCCGGATATAAGATCGGTTGCATCGGGCCCGGCGTGGTCCAGCAGTTCGGGATGAGCGGCCCGATCCATGCGCGCCTGTTTCGAAGTGAAATCCACCAATCCAGCTGCACACTTCGGCATGCCGTCTATGCCAATCTCGCGATCGAAGGCGAGATGGCCCTTCGGATTGGCGACAACGCCAACATTGTTGCGGCCTTTCCCGTGATCGAATTGCATCACTTCGTCTTTCGTGCGCCGAAGAAAACACTCGCCGAACTCATTGCCAACAACGGCATCAATGCCGGCGCCGTTGTCCCGCGGAATGATGAAACGGTGCCGCTTGACCATTGGCGGGATGCAAAGACCTTATCGGTGTCCATCAATGGAGCGACCGTCGATGCCGGCGCCTTGTGGGCCATGCCTGGCGGCGCGACCGAGGCCCTCCACTGGTTGCGGAGCGATCTCGATCGCTTTGGCGAAGCCTTAAAGCCGGGCGATCTGGTACTCGCAGGAACGCCCCTTGGCCTGCATCCGGTCAAGCCCGGCGATCACGTCGTTGTTTCCGTCGACGGCACGGCCTATGTCGAGTGCCACATCGCCTGATGGAGAGAGTGGCCTCAGCTCAAGGGCCTCATGACGGCTTCCTGAAAGGGCCGCCGTTGCTTCATGAGGTCGTACCACCGCTGCAGGTTGGGCAGTTCGGGATGATGGATATCGAGCGCATACCACCGATGAACCGTCGTCGCGGCTGGAATGTCCCCGATGGAAAAGCACTCACCGGCGAGAAAGGTACGATCCGAAAGACGGGCATCGAGTATCTGTGCGGCAGCAAGCGACAGGCTTTCGGCCCTCGAGATGACCGTCACATCGCGATTTGCGGGCAGCGTCCTGATCAGTTCAATGAACAGTGGGCGCAAGGCCGGCCAAAAGACGGTCGCCTGCCAGTCCATCCAGCGTTCTGCATCGAACCGGGTTCTGATGTCCGCTGGGTAGAGTCGGCTATCTTCGCTCTTTTGCGCGAGATAGCGCACGATAACGTTCGATTCCCAGAGTTGAAAATCGCCGTCTTCGATCGTGGGAACGAATCCGTTTGGGTTCAGCGCACGATATTCCGGTGTTTTGGTAACGCCAAACTCGTTACCCGCATCGATCCGTTCATATCGCAAGCGGAGCTCACCGCAGCACCAAAGCACTTTCTGGACGTTGATGGAATTTGCTCGTCCCCAGATCTTCAGCATCTCGATTGGTCCTCGTTGGTCCGCTCGCAGTATGAGGACCGCGAGCGGACCACTGACGTCAGCGCTGCACTCAGGCGGGAAGCTTGTCCGCCAATATAACAGGTTGGCGAATCTCGGGCGTCACGGCAAGCAGATCAGCCGCATTCGCCATGAGCGCCGCAGCGACCGCGCCGTTTAAGTGCGCGGTCCGTCCGGATTCATCATTGAATGCGTCAAAGACCGCAAACGTCGCCTTGTCGAAGCGTACCGCGAACCAAGCGACCGTACCGGTCTCGGCCAGGACGAGAGACCGTGCATTCGCAAGAAATGCCGCGACTTCATCCTCTTTACCGGGCTTTGCCTTCAGCTCAACATACAGTGCGAAACGCGTCATCGGCTAACTCCTTTCTTGTTTTGCGGGTTAGCGCCAACATGTACCCTAGCGACGGGATATCGTTCCGCGCTTAGAGAGCCGAATGATCGCGGACTGCTTCCGCCAATGCAGGCTTGAGATCGACGAAACGCTTGTCGAGGGCCGCGGGATCCTCGCGGTTCAAGGCAATCATCTTGGCCCGCGCCTCGCCGCCGCGGATGACCTCGAAGGCATCCTGCTCCATTCCCTCGATGACAGCCGTGGCAACCGCGCTTGCCGGCTCAAGGGTGAAGCCCAATTCCGGCCCCGCACGCGATGAGCGCATCATCGGCGTATCGGTCGCACCAGGATAGACCGTCATGACATGTACGCCCTCGCCCTTCAGTTCCCGCCGAAGCGACTCGCCGAACTTCGCCAAACCACCTTTGACGCCGGCGTAGGTCGCATAGAAGGGCGCCGCAACAAGCGCGATGCCGGAGGTGACGTTAACGACGAGGCCGTCCTTGCTTGCCCGCAACGCCGGCAACGCCGCACGCGTCAACAAGATCGGCGCAACCAGGTCGACCTCGATCATCGCCCTGATTTCAACCTCCGTGGTATCCTCAAGCCGGCCGGCCCGCACTCCACCCGCATTGTTGATGAGGATATCGAGGCCCCCAAGCTTCTCCAGCGCAAGCTTGAGCGTTGTCTCCCGGCCCTGATCCGTGCTGACATCCGCCGTGATAGTGTCGACGCTCCATCCCCTTTGGCGAAGCCGTTTGGCAGCCTCCGTGAGGACATCTGGCCGGCGGCCAGTGATCGCGACTTTTGCGCCTTTGCTGAGAATCGCTTCAGCGATCGCGAACCCGATGCCGCTGGAGCCACCGGTAATCAGCGCCTTTTTTCCCTGGAGTATCATCTGACCTCGCTTGATTGTCTGCTTGGAGAATTTGCACGCCGGTCCTAGGCGACCTTCGGGTAGTTGGACGGGAAAAGCGCGCGGCGCGTCTCGTCATCAATCTCCTTTTTGAAGGTGTGATCCTTTCCGACCGCGCGGGCTCTTGCGACAGCTGGCCGCGCATCGATCGCACGATACCAGCGATCGATATTAGGGAACGCCGCGAGAGGGCCCCCCTCGCTCGGCAGCACGCGCGGAGCTCGTTCCAACCATCCCCAGGCGGAAATATCGGCGATCGTGAAGTCCTTGCCGACGATGAACTCGCGACCTTTCAAGTGGGTATCAAGCACCTCGTAGTGGCGCTCGACCTCCCGTCGGTAGCGATTGATCGCGTAGGCCAGCTTTTCGGGAGCCGCATGCTGGAAATGCACAGCCTGCCCCGAGAACGGCCCGATGCCCGTCGCAATAAAGAGCAGCCACGACAGCAGTTCCGGCTTGTCCGTCGTCGAGCCCATTAGACGCCCGGTCTTCTCGCCAAGGTAAAGCAGGATCGCAGTGGAGTCGAAGACCCTGGCTTCCTTTCCGCCTGGCCCCTCCGTGTCGACGATAGCGGGCACCTTGCCATTCGGATTGATAGCGCGAAACTCCGGCGTATGTTGCTCTCCCCTGCTCGTGTCAACCGGAACCACCTGATAGACCAAGCCGGTCTCTTCGAGCATCAGCGCGACTTTCGCGGGGTTGGGCGTCGGGTGGAAATAGAAACGGATCATTCGCTTTCTCCCTTTTTGTTGCCTTGTTTGGACGAACTGGCAGCCAGGCCGGCCCCCAGCGCAATGATGCAGATGGCGGCTGCCGACGGCCATGATGGCCATTCGCCGAGAACCGGTATCGCCAAGAGGGTCGCCGTGACCGGCACAAGTGCAATAATCACAGCCGCCGCACGGGGTCCGAGCAAAACGACGGCACGATTGAAGGCAAAGAGCGCAACCACGCTCATCATGATTCCCTGATAGATCGACTGAAACACGAGCTCGCCTTCGGACGCGTGCGTCAGGCTCGAAAGGCTGAATCCGAGGTAAAGCGGCAGATAAAGGATGGCCGACCAGAAGCAGATGAGCGCAGCTGCTTGAAGGGACGTAACGCCGGCTCGGGGCAGCCGTAGTGTATAGACCGCCCACAGAACAGCGGCAGTTACAAGAGCCGCAGCACCGCCCATGTCCAGGCGGCCTGCTGCTTGGACATAGACGCAAACCAAGGCGAAAAGCCCGGCCGCGATCATTCCGTAGCCGCTCAGCTGACGCCTGCTCGGCCGTTCGCCGAAAAATGTCCATGCAACGAACCCGGCAAATACCGGCATAAGGGCTGGCGTCACAGTGGAAGTCATGGTGGCTGATGTGGCTTGCAAGCCAAGTCCAACCAGCAGAATGAATGGAGCACCCCAAAGCAAAGCCAGGATAATGCCGCTCGGCCAGGCCGGGGCTCGCAGACGCAGTGGTCCGACAAGTAGCACCGGTGTCAGAAAGAGCGCCCCTCCGCCGAAACGCAGTGCCATGACGTCCCAGACGCGAAGATCCTGACGAAGGCCCACACGCGTAACGACGAACCAGCCTGAGAGAACGACGACCGCGAGGTTGCCCCAAATGACTCCCCGCGCGATACGCCAGGGGTTGGACACGGCCCTATTGGACTGAGCCGGGAGGTTGTCGGCTTTGGCTATGTTCATTCAGTCAGCAATCATTACAGTCGATATCGGAAACTGAGCACGTTTTAGATCACATGATCTAGAACGAATCAAGCTGCGTTGGTGCAGGGGTGATGCGCTGCAATCACATCAGCCTGATGGAGCGGCCGGCACGCGATACAGGCGTCCGGTGCGGTCAAAATCCTCGACTGTCCAGGGGGCGCCGACGCCGCCGATCATCCATCGCAGAATCGACCAGAGATCGCGATCCAGTACATCCACATCGATCGGCTCGAGGGCATCCACGACGGCATAAATCTCAAGGCCTGATGGAAAGGGAATTCCGCTTCTGCCGATGAAAATGAACGCGTAAATAATCCCCGACGGAGCGCGAACAAATCCCGGCTCCGCAAGTCCCTTTCGGTCCAGATCGAACGTTCGGACGAAGAAGTCGCGGAACTCGGGGTAATGCGCCACGCGGTCCTCTGCCAAGGCAAAGGAGAGGCGCTTTCCTTCGAGGCTCGGCATCTTGACAAGGCTAACTTCAGTCATTGCTTGCCCCCGTTTACATCAAGGCGATCGAGAAAGGAGCCGATCAGCCGGGCGATCTCAGGGGCCGAATCTTCCTGCAGGAAATGTCTGCCCGTGACAAGGTGAGGTCCTTCAGCGTGGGGTAGCAGCTGTTTGAAGCGGCTGGCGAATGTCGCGGCGTCGAAAATCTCGTCCTCGCGTCCCCAGATGATCAGAGTGGGAAGCTCAGAGGAAGATAGCTCCTGCTCGAGCCATTTGAAGCGCTCAAAGGCTCGCGCGTTTTCATCGAGTGGAATCCAGCGCGGCCAAACCCAGGTAAGAAGCCGCGTCGCCGGATCCGGCAGGACGGCTTCATAGGCAGCCTGTGCTGTGCGGGCAAACCGCTCTCGACCGATCACCGAGAGGTAGACACCGCGTCCGGCGAGCGCGCGATGATTTCCCAGGAGATAAGGGCCGATCAGCGGGGCATGCATCATCCGCCATGGAAAAATGCGGGTGTGAAATTCGGCCGGCGGCATGGGCCATGCCCACGTGCTCATGATGGTGAGCGCATGAACGCGAGCAGGATTGCTCATGGCGAACGATAACCCTATCGGTCCGCCCCAATCGTGGCAGACAAGCGTGATCCGCTTTAGGTCCAACTGGCGCATGAGCGCCGTCAGATTCGCTGTGTGCCCATCGAGACAATGGGCTTGTTCGCGGGTCGGTTTTTCTGACAGGCCAAAACCGATCATATCGGGCACGATCACGCGGCGCCCCGAACTGACAAGGGGCGCGATCATGTCGCGGTAGAGGAACCCCCAGGTCGGATTGCCGTGGAGCAGCACCACCGGGTCCCCTTTCCCTTCATCGACATAGTGCATGCGCCAACCATTGACGTTCGCGTAGCGCGGCGCATGGGGCCATCGATCGCGTAGTGCCGCGGGGAGCGCGCTCTCCGACTGGATGGTCATTATTCCTCCAATGATTGCAGCTGCTTGTTCTCTCATCGCGCTGATATCGTCTACGATTATAGATCTAACGATCTATAATGAAAGCGCCGAAACGGCGTTGAGCAGATTTGCCAAATGGCGGGGACTTTAGGGTGCGCCAGTGATTGTCAGGGGACCATTCCGAATGCTAAGCAATCATATTGCGGCCGCCGACGGCCAAATGATGAAAGAGAGCTACGACAATGGCGAGGCCGCGCGAGTTCGACGAAGCTGCGGTGCTGGATGCTGCCATCGAGAAATTCTGGCAGAGCGGCTATGAGGCGACGTCAGTGCGCGATCTTGCGAACGAAATGAACATCGCCGGCGCGAGCCTCTACAACGCCTTTGGCGACAAGCGTTCGCTGTACGAGCGCGCCCTCAATCGCTATCTCGATCGGACTTTCCGGGAGCGCATTCGCCGACTGGAACCCAGCCTTCCGCCGCGCGAGGCCATCGTCGCGTTTCTGCATGAAATCGTCAAACGCTCTCTTGCCGACAAACAGCGGCGCGGCTGCATGCTGGTGAACTCCGCCATCGAGAGCGCTCCGCACGACGGCAAATTCTTTGATATCGTCGCCATCTTTCTGGATGAGGTGGAAAGGTTCTTCTTTCGTTGTGTCAGCAACGGTCAGAGGGATGGAACCATCACCAGAGCGCATTCGGCTGAAGACCTTTCGAGGTCCCTTCTGGGTGCACTGCTCGGCATTCGAGTACTGGCGCGCGTTCGACCTGAACGCAAGCTGCTTGAAGGTTTACTGCGACCGATCTTTGGATTGTTGGACGATACCCTGTCTGTTCGGCGACGCAGTAAACGCGCCGGGTCGGCCACATCCTGACGTCAAGCTAGGCGAGCAGCAGTTCACGAAGGTTCGCCACGCCCATGCGGGCGTAAGCGCCGTTGCGGTGGGTGATGACCGTCGTTTCGGCAATGCCTAGGTCCGCCGCAATCTGGCGGGCAGACATGCCGGCCTTGACCCTTGCCGCAACTTCCAGCTCACGGGTACTCATACGCGGGTGACGCGACTTCAAGCTCGCTTGCGTCTCCTCAATTTTGCCGCTCCTGCGGTCGGGAATCGCCTTCTTGGCTCCGCCGTGAAGGTCCACGCTGGCCAACAGCATCGGCATGAGCGCACCGGCACGGTCGAGTTCGCGATCAGAAAAGCGCCCGTTGCCACGGCTGCGATACATGCTGACGGACGTCGATCGCGCCGGATCGACGCATACGAGCGAAAACCGGTCGGCGATCCCCGTCCGATCATAACACGCGCGCCGGTATTGCGACGAGGCGATGTCGTCCGCCGTTTGATACGTGAAATAGCTAGCGGGGCGACGGCGCGACATCAGCCCGAAATTAATATCACTGGCGAAATGCTGCATGTAACCAAGCGCGGCCTTGCGGGCGTTCTCGGCCGCCGTCGTGGTCGCGGTTCCGACGAGGGCCGGAGCGCCGGCCCCCGAATACGCGAAGATCGAAACGAAATCCGCGCCGACGCATTTCCGGCAGAAGACCAGCATAGCGTCGATGAAACGGTCTGTGCCCGCCTCCCGCATCAGCGCGACCATTGCTTCGACGTCAACGTCCACCTTTGCGGCACGCGTGGCAGCCAACCGAACCGACGCCATTAACAACCTCCTTCGATTGGTCACGCCGCCTCCTCAGGTCTGAGGAGTGCCTTGCGTGGATTCACCGGTATACTGCAACACCTTCTAACAATGGTCGAGACGGAGGCTTGAATGTCGGAACAGGCGCTCTTTCAGGACGTCATACGCAAACGACGCAGCGTGCGGAAGTTCGAGCCTGGCCGGAACATCAGTCGGGACGTTCTCGAGCGGATTATCGATTGCGGCCGCTGGGCGCCATCGGGCGCCAACGTGCAATGCTGGGACTTCATCGTCGTCGACGACCCAGTTGTGCGCGACAGCGTCATGGCGGTATTCCTGCGGCAGGCGCAGCGGCTGGTAGACCACGCGAAAGGTTTTCCCGCAGTCAAGAAGACCTATCTGGCCAACACCATCGCGATCATCTTTGTCCTTGGCGATCCGCGCTGGAAGGTCTGCTTCCCGCAAGCCACGACCGAGGAGTGGGACGCCGAGTATCGCGCGAACAACGAGGCGATCTTTCTTTGTTCGCTCGGCGCTGCAATACAGAACCTCCAGCTCGGCGTGGCAGCCGAGGGCCTCACGTCCGCCTGGCTGTCCGGTGGTGGCGAGGACAAGACGAACCGTGAACTTGCCGAGGTGCTGGGCTATCCGACCTGGATGAAGGCTTACGGCACGATCCCGATAGGCTATCCAGCGGTCGATCAGAACCGCCGTTACCGCCGGCCTCTCGGTCAATTGTTGCATTGGAACGGTTACCGGCCACGCCAATATCGGCAGCACGCACACGTCGATTTCTACGAAAGCACGCTGCGCCCCTTCGCCATGTATCGCGACGACGAGTCCATGAACGCCTGGCCGGACGGGGATGAGATGCTCGGAGACTGGAAAGAAGCGTTCACCGGCAACATCACCAACCCCGGTGGCGCGCTGGAACCGGAAGCGGACTTCTCGAAACCGAGGGTCATCGGCCAGGCGACGAAGCGTCGCAAGACCTGAGGACTCGCAACCGGATTAAGCCGCCCGCACAGTCATCAGGAACGTACCGACTTCTCCCTTCAAACGCTGACTTTGTGCCGAGAGGGACTGGGCCGCCGAGAGCACCTCGGCCGAGGCTATCCCTGTGTCGGCCGCCCCTCTCTCGACATCACTTATGTTCGAGGCAACAGTGCTCGTTCCCTTCGAAACTTGTTGAACATTAGCGGCAATTTGCCGGGTCGCAGCTCCCTGCTCTTCGACTGCGACGGCAACCGTCGACGAAATCTCCGAGACACGATTGATCGTTTCCGTGATCTCCTGGATCGCCGAGACCGACTCTTCGGTAGCACGTTGAATCGACGATATTTGTTGGGCGACCTCGCCGGTCGCCTTTGTCGTCTGCTCCGCCAGGGATTTCACTTCGGCCGCGACGACAGCAAACCCTCGACCGGCCTCGCCTGCCCTTGCGGCTTCGATTGCAGCGTTGAGGGCAAGAAGATTGGTTTGCGCCGCGATCGTGCTGATGACGTCAATAACATCTCCGATGCGCTTTGCGGCGTCGGAGAGCTTTGTGACGCCGTCGTTCATCTGCTCCGTCTGCCTCGCTGCTTGGCCGGCTATTTTTGCCGATTCTCCGACCCGCGAGCTTATCTCTTGAACTGTCGACGCCATCTCCTCGGCGGAAGCCGCCACGGACTTCACGTTCGAGGACGCAGCATCGGCGGCTGAAGCCACCACGGACGAAAGCTCCGCCGTCTTTTCAGCGGTTACAGTGAGCGAATTTGCCGAAGACTCCATCCTGGTTGCGGCCGAAGAGACGTTATGAATGATCTCGCCAACCGACTCCTCAAAAGCAGTCGCCAGACGCTCCATATCCTGCTTTCTCTGTTTCGTGGCGCGTCCCTCCGCCTCGGCCTGTTGGGCTCTGAGCTTTTCGACTTCAATGCCATTGGTTTTGAAGACCTCGACCGCTCTTGCCATCTGCCCGATCTCGTCGCGACGACTTGCCTCGGGCACGTTCACCCGAAGGTCGGCGGCGGCTAGTCGCTCCATGGCGGCCTTTAAGTTGGTGATCGGCCGCGACAAGCCCCTGATACACACCCACATCGCTCCAGCCAGGGAGAGGGCCAAACCAAACGTCATCAGCACGACTGCCAAGCGTATGCCGGATCGGGCCTCCGCCGAGACGTTGGTTGCGGCTGCTCTTGCATACGCAACGAGGTCATCCACAACCTTGGTCTGCTCATCCAGGACTGCCGCGGCCAGGGGCGCGCATTGCGACTTCAGGAGTTCGACCGATTTCGCGGTGTCCTCCGAGGTATCCGCACTCGCCACCGCCTGGACCACTTGTGCGCAACCGCCAAACATCGCCTGTGCCTTGACATGCAGACCGGCAAGTTCTTCGGCCTTCTCCGGTATTAATCGGAGGGCCTCGGAGTATCGATCTTCGTACATGTTCTTTTCTTCGGTATTCCGGGACAACAGCCTCGAGCTGCCTTCAGCCGACGTCTCCGTCACAAGCTGGTACACCAGGGACACGAAGCTTTCCACGTCACGGCTTCCCCTCGCTACCGACACTGTGGCCGCGTCGACGCGATTGACCAGGTTGGAATAGGCGGCGTCGGCTTGGCTCATCCTGACGGCCGCGAAACCGATGGAAAGGAAGCTTGCCATGCCCAGGATGGCCACAATGATGGCGACCTTCCAAACAATCCTGAAATTATTCAACCAGGCCATCCAACACTCCCGTCCGATCCTGCATGGAATCGTGCCAGCAAGGAATGTCGTTGGCGCAGATTAAGGATTTCTGTATTATTTGAGCTATCGCTCAAAAATGCTTTCAACAAGATGGCAAACGACCCGACCTCTCATTTGGAGGGGCGTTTCCGGGCAAACTGGTTTGCCCTCACACCGCAGAACACCACTTGGGTTGCAAACAGGCCCGCTTGATCGCGGCATCGTGATCTGGCTGATAATTAAGGTGTTTTAAATCGATTGTTCTAGAATGAAGCAGACGCGTCAAAGCGTTACCGGCCGCCGTCTGGAGCCAAGCAGACGACCGGCCCGGCCGCTTGGACGGTCTGTAACATCCGTCGTCACAGCAACGTACGACAATACGTGCCCAATCGGGGCACAACCACAAACCTGTTTGGAGAGACTGCATGTCCGCGAAGACGACCGTAAGTTCCGCCCTTCTGGCCACCGCGATCGCGACCGCCGTGGCGTCGATGGCAAATGCCGGGCCGCTGACCAAGGAAGAAGGCGCAGCCGCCCAGGCGGCTCACAAAGAGAAGTGCTATGGCGTTGCGCTCAAGGGCCAGAATGACTGCGCGGCTGGCCCTGGCACGACCTGCCAAGGTACGTCGACCGTCGACTTCCAGGGGAACTCCTGGAAATTCGTCCGTGGCGGCACGTGCACGAGCATTGAAGTGCCGGGCGGGAAGCATGGTTCGCTGAGCCCGATCAAGTCCTAACGGCCCTGGTACCGCCGATCTGAAGTCCCTGACTCAATCGCGGCGCATTCGGATTCAGGGACTTCAGATCGAAAGCGGTACTAGAATCATAAATTTGCTAGTGCCCATGACTTTCCGAAGTTCGTGAACGTTAGCGCGGCGATGTAGCACGAACTTCGGAAAGTGGGCACTAGTCCGAAGCGGGGACGACAATGGACGCCGTCATGCAGAAACAGGACGCACGCCGGGATGGTCGTCTCCGCTTTCCAGCTCTGCCTCTTGGTGGACTGGCCGGAACGAGTTTCAAGCATGAGCATCTTGAGGCGATCCTGCGGGATGGACCTCAGCGAGGATTCTTCGAAGTTCACGCAGAAAACTACATGGGCGCCGGCGGCCCACCTCATCGGTCGCTGGAGCGCATCCGAAGCCAGCATCCTCTATCGCTGCACGGCGTATGCATGTCGATCGGCGGACCCCAGCTTCTCGACAGAGAGCATCTTGGACGCCTTTGCGTGCTGGTTGACCGTTACGAGCCCGCGCTGATTTCGGAACATCTCGCCTGGTCGACGCATCAATCGACGTTTTTCAACGATCTCTTGCCTTTGCCCTACACGGAGGCCACGCTTGATCACGTGTCCTCGCACATTGATGAAATGCAGGACGCGCTCCGGCGGCGGGTCTTACTGGAGAATCCCTCGACTTACGTTGCCTTCGAGGAATCGACGATGAGCGAGACCGATTTCATCCGCGCCATCGTGCGGCGGACCGGTTGCGATCTGTTGCTTGATATCAACAACGTTTTCGTTTCTGCCAGCAATCACGGCTACGCGGCGCTGGACTATCTCGCGAATTTCCCCCTCGACAAGGTGCGCGAGATCCATCTTGCGGGTCATGCCGAGCAGAGCGACGACGAGGGCGAGCGTCTTTTGATTGACAGTCATGATGGGCCTGTCGCCGATGCCGTGTGGAAGCTTTACGAGATCGTCATCGCGCGCTGCGGTGCGATCCCGACGCTGATTGAATGGGACAGCAAAATTCCCGAATGGCCGATCTTGAGAGCCGAGGCTGCGGCGGCGCAGCTTATTCTTGATCGGCATTCGGCTCGAAACGTGACCGTTGAACATGCCGTTTGAGCAAGTCGAAGACCGGCGCCGATCTGGTTTCGCGGACCGTTTTGCAACGGGGTTGACGGACCCCACGTGTCCGACACCAAGCGGGGTAATGGGGCCTCGCGGCAAGGGTGCGCTTAAGCGATACAACGTCTATCGCAATAACGTGACCGTTAGCTTGATCGACGCGCTGGTCGCGATCTACCCGGCTGTTCAGCGGATTACCGGAGCAGAATTTTTTCGTGCGATGGCTCGCTTTCACGTTCGTGCGACGCCGCCGACATCTCCATTGCTTTTCGAGTATGGGCGCGATTTTCCTGCCTTCATCGGGAGCTACGAATATGCGCAAGACATGCCGTGGCTTGCCGATGTCGCGCGGATCGAGCGCGCATGGCTCGATGCCTACCATGCTGCTGACGCGCCTCCATTGCCGGCGGCCACCTTGGCGCAGGTTCCCCCTGATCGTCTCGGCGACACCATTTTCCGGGCTCATCCGACGACGAGAATCGTGAGATCTGTCTATCCGGCTGTGGCGATCTTCGCGATGAATCGCGCGGACGGCCCGGTGACCTCGCTGAAGTCAAGCGCGGCGGAGGATGCCCTCGTTACTCGACCTGATATGGAGGTAGAAGTACGGCTCTTGCCGCCGGGAAACGCAACGTTTCTCGCGAGTCTAATCGAGGGCGAAACACTGGCCGAAGCTGCCTCGAAAGCGCTTGACGAGGCGTCTTCGTTTGACCTTTCGGCCAGCATAGCCGGCATGATCGAAGCGGGCGTCTTCACCACGCTTCGACCTGGAGATTGACCATGCAGGCCGGCAGCGAGCAGGGCTACGACTGGATCATTTCACGCTTGACCGCGATGATCGAGCGGGCACTCGGTGTCATCCGGTCTGTGGCGTTTCCCTCGCTGACGCAACTCGTGCTGCGTTTGGCCTTGGCGGTGCCGTTTTGGAAATCAGGCATCCTCAAATGGAATGGCTTCCTGCGCCTGAATGACGCTGCTATCACGCTATTTGCAGACGAGTTCAAGCTTCATCTGCCGGGAGGACCTTACGATTTTCCCGCGCCCGTGGTGATGGCCTTCCTCTCCGGCTGCGGCGAGATCGCATTTCCGGTATTGCTTGTGCTGGGGCTTGGAACGAGATTTGCCGCAACAGGTCTGCTTTTCATGACACTCATCGTCGAGCTAACCGTGCCGGACGGCTGGCCTATTCATCTTACGTGGGCTGCGATGGCCCTTGGCATCATGGCTTGGGGACCGGGACGGCTCTCCGCCGATCACTTTATCGAATCGCTGAGGCCCGCGCGACCGGTAAGTTGAGGGAGTTCAACCGCGCCGTTCTTGCCATCCCGAACACATCGGATCGGTCTCCAGCTGCCGGACTCTACTTTGGCGGTCACCGAACGCAGTCTTCGATGCGGTTGGCAGCCAAAGAGGGATCTGCCGGCTACGGAGAACACTTTTTGGGCTATCGCCCCGCTTTTTCATTGGCCGGGCCAGCAATTGACCACGGCATCCAACGGATGCCGCCTAGAAGATTCATCCCGCTTTAGTATAACGTTCGCTCCAAAATCTTCACTGACAGAGGAGTTCGGATCAAGTGCTACCAGGCAGCTGGCCAGGCGCGGTTCCCTTGCAAGCTAGCAAGCAAGAGCACGGTAACAATCCGCCCTCCCATCTCGTAAGAGTAAGTAGATGACCGCGCCGTCCCGGGAAGCGAACTGGACGATGTGGATGCGAGCGGCCGTGGCCGGCGACAGCGGTGCATATCGGAAATTTCTTCAATCCGTAGCGCCGTGTATTCGAGCCATAACTCGCTCGCGTTGTCGCAGACTTGGTATCTTGGACAGCGAGGCCGAGGATATCGTGCAGGAGGTACTGCTCACGATCCATTTCAAGCAAGGCACGTGGGACCGATCTAAAGAGATTGGGCCTTGGTTAACCGCGATCATACGAAACAAAATTATCGATGTTTTTCGCCGGCGAGGCCGACGAATCGATGTGCCGATCGAAGATGTAATAGATTCGCTTCAGAGCCAAGAACAGCTGCCGGATATTCGGCCACGAGATATCGACGCACTACTTGGGAAATTGACGTGTCAACAGCAGGAGATTGTCAGATCCATCTCCATTGGCGGCGCTAGCATCCGCGAGACCGCCGAGAGGCTGGGCGTGACAGAGGTCGCGGTTCGCGTGTCGCTCCACCGAGCTCTGAAGGCCCTGGGTGCCCTTTATCGGAGTAGCACCGGCGAAAACTGACGAGTTGATCAGCATTCTGTCAAACGACGGCCTTCCACGCCAGCGCTTGTGGCCAGGTTTCGCATTGAGGACCGCGGCAGGTACCTTGGTCGCGGCAACGCTTTTCTTTACCGACATTGGATTTCGTCCTGATATTGCAGAAGCAGTTCACAGCATCCGTTTCCTGTTCAAGTTTGTCGTTACAATTGCGTTGGCTGCTGCTGCTGTCCTGGTCGCTTTCAAGCTTTCGCGGCCCGACGAGGATTTCAGATCGAGCAGAGCTTTGCTTGTCTCGCCCATTCTCCTGGCCTGTGCCGTAGGCATTGAACTCTCGGTGGTCCCAGACGGGCAATGGATGAGCAGACTTATTGGTCACAATGCGCGCACTTGCCTGACACTCATTCCGCTACTCTCGATTGGCCCACTGATCTGTTTCATGGCTGCCCTGCGGCACGGCGCGCCCTCAAATCCGGGCTGGACTGGTGCGGCGGCCGGACTGGCGGCGAGCGGCATAGCCGCAACCTTTTATGCGGCAAACTGCGACGATGACAGCCCCTTGTTCGTGGCGGCCTGGTATCCGCTTGCAATAATTGCCGTCGGCGCGGCAGGCTACTTTATCGGCAAAAGAGCGTTGAAATGGTGAGAGCCTGTTCGGCGCTCACCTGGATTACGGCTCGGGAAAACACAGTCGGACGTTGCAAAATGGGTTGCGCTTGGCAGCAATTGTGTCACATTCTAGAGCAGTCGCACCAAAATAATATGTTGCGCACCTTACGGCATCTCGGAGAGGGAAGAAATGAACCTGGAACAGGAACTCGCTGCATTCAAAGCCGAATTTTCGCGAACGGCGCCTGCCGGTCGGGCTGCGTTATATGAGGCCAAGATCGAGGAGTTGCGAGCGGACTTCGCTTCGAAAAAAGCCGTCAGCGTCGATGAGATTGCTCCCAACTTCACGCTTCCTGACGCGGCTGGCAAATCGGTCATTTTGAACGATCTGCTGAGATCGGGTCCGGTCGTTCTAACCTTCTATCGTGGCGGTTGGTGCCCTTACTGCAACATTCAACTTCGGGCCTATCAGAGTGTTCTGCCTCGAATAGCTGCATTGGGTGGACGTCTGGTCGCCGTGTCGCCGCAGCTTCCGGACAATTCCCTTGATACGGTCACCAGGAATGCGCTTACTTTCGACGTGCTGAGTGACGTCGGCAACAAAGTCGCGCGAAGCTATGGTCTCGTCTATTCGCTGGCGGATGAAATCCGTTCGGCGCTTCGCTCGAACAACAAGGCTCTGCCATCGATCAACGGCGACGAAAGCTGGGAATTGCCGGTTCCGGCGACGTATGTCATAGCGCGCGATCGACGTGTTGCCCTTGCGTATATCGAGGTCGACTACCGGAAGCGTCTTGAGCCCGAAGCACTGCTAACGTGCCTGAGGTCGCTTGCTTAGCTCGCCGCCGCTTGATGAGCCGCTGATGTCGCGATGGGCTTGCGGAGACAACCAATAGGCCTTCTTCTGGACCGCGCAGAGCGCACGAAGATCGCGTTTGCAAGATGACGATCTCGCCCGCCCGGCAACAGAAGCCTCGTCGGCCAGCAAGAGCATGATCGACGAACGGCTTGCGCTGAAGGGAGGTGCAATATGTCGCTGAAATGGCTGAAGAGCGCGACCATAGTGCTGGCGTTTTGGCTACCGGCGGGCGCGCGAGCCAGCCCCGGCCCTGAACCGCTGACGCTAAAGGCGCACGACGGGGTGTTGATATCCGCGTTGGTCTATGAGGCCACACAGCCGAAGGGCATCATCCTGCTATTCCACCAGGCTGACTCCAGCAAGGCAGAGTACGCGACAATTGCCCCAAAGCTGGCCGCTGCGGGTTATACCGCACTGGCCATCGACCAACGATCCGGCGGCTCCCTTTACGGCCCGAACGAGACCGCCTCTCGGCTCGGCAAGCCGGCCACATACGAGGACGCCAAGGCCGATTTGGTTGCAGCCCTCGATTGGGCGCTGCCACAACATCTTCCGATCATATTGTGGGGAAGCAGCTACTCGGCGGCGCTCACCTTCGAAGTCGCGGCAGAGCACGCGAATCAGATTAGCGCGATCCTCGCTTTTTCTCCGGGCGAGTATCTCAAGAGGAGTGGAGCAGTTGCCCGCGCAGCTTCCCGGGTCGAAGTCCCGATTTATATCACAACATCGTCGGCGCCCGATGAAATCCAGGCCGGACGCACGATCCTCTCTGCTTCACCCGCACACGTTAAGACTCAATTCGTACCAAAAGTCGGCGTGCACGGCTCCTCAACCCTGATCGAGGCACGCAATCCCAAGGGAGCGGTGGAGAATTGGGAGCATGTTCTGGCTTTCCTGTCGGCGCTGCCCAAACCGCCGGGATGACGCGATCCCCAAACTTCTCCGACTTCGCTACACGAGAAACACCGTTGCGCAAAGAACCGCAGCGCTAGCTCGTCGCATTCAGGAGACGCCGAACCGTGCGCTCGATCTCATCATATTGGCCTTCGCCGGCATGACTGAAGACGACGTTGCCGCGCTGGTCGACGATGTATTGGGCCGGCCAGTATTGATTGTGCCAGGCATTCCAGGTCACCGAGTCGTTGTCCTGTGCCACCGGATAGGTGATGCCATGCCGCTTCAGCGCAGCCTGCACATTGCTGGCGGATCGTTCGAAGGGAAATTCGGGGGTATGGACGCCGACCACGACGAGCCCCTTGTCCTTGTATGTCTCGTAGAGCTTGGTCACATAGGGCAACGTGTTGACACAATTGTAGCAGCCGTAGGTCCAAAAATCGACCAGCACCACCCTGCCCCGCAGATCAGCGATTGAGAGCGGCGCCGAATTGAACCATTTGGTGATGCCGACAAAGTTCGGGGCCGCCGCATGAGCTTCGGCTACCTGAACGGGCTTATGATTATCGCCGGCCAACACCGGTGCCGCGAGAGCGGCCGCAGCAACGCCAGCGACTGTGGTGAGAAGGGTTCTGCGTGATTGGATCATGTCGAGCTCCTCGCATTACAAGCCGAAGTGACTTTCTGGAAAGAATTGACCGAGCCAGGCGAGCGCGACAGCGTCGTATTGCAGAAAAGCGCTCAGCGCGAACGCGATTACGACCGCGCCAAAGGCCTGCTGTAGCCGCCCAGCGTAACGGGCGACGTTTCGCAACCTTGTCGAGATCGCCTGTCCGCCGTAAGCGACGCCGAGCATGGGCAACGCCGCACCGACGGTGTAGGTGAGCAGCAGCAACGCTCCGTGCGTGTGGTCGGATGACGTTGCGATCGCGGTCAGGATCGCTCCCAGCACCGGGCCTGAGCAAGGCGTCCAGATCAGCCCGAGCGTAGTGCCGAGGAACAGGCTGCCCAAATTAGTTTGGCGGGCCGTGGTGCCGTGCATCGCAAGACCGGCACCCGCCAGTCGAGTCGCAACCCGCTCGAATGCTGTCGGCCTGATCATCAATGCGCCGAAGACCAGCAGCATTGCAAGTCCCGCCTTGCGCAACACATCGGGCTCAAAGTGCAGGGCCGTCGCAACCGCATTCAACGCAAGCGCGACAAAGGCGAACGAAGCAACAAATCCCGTCGCAATAAGAGCAGGCCGCGCGCCGGCTCGCTGCCCGATCGACGCACCGAGCAGGATCGGGAGCACTGGCAACGTGCAAGGCGCGACGATTGTCAGCATGCCGGCGAACAGCGCGAGTGCGAGATCGGTCATTGGCGTCGTTGAACCACAGCGAGCTGGCCCAAACGCGAGGGCGAGCTTGCTGGCGACGGCGTTAGTTCTTCTTCATGTCGTCCTTTTTCATGCCATCCCTGGACATCGAATCCTTGGATATCGCGTCCTTGGATATGGAATCCTTCGACATGGTGTCTTTTCCTCATCGAGTCTTTGGACATCGAATCCTTCGACATCGTGTCCTTCTTCATGTCGTCGGCGAAAGCTGTCGCCCTTTGAGCTTCGAAAGAGATCGTCACTCGTTACACGCCAAAGCAAAGAATTGATCACAAGAGCGTGAGAGGTCCGACTGCGATTGGCTGAAAGATCATTTCGGCTAAGCGCGTGGGACGACCGTTGCTCTCCGAAGGCAAAGGTCACACATTCGAATCGTGTCTGACGCGCCAATTTTCGCATACCGCACAACGTGATGTACACGCACGGACGAGGGCTCGGGCTTGAGTTCATTCGTTCAAGCAAGCGGTCGGGTGCAATTCATAACAACGTGGAGCGCGTGCGAAACTGCACAGGAAACGTCGAGAGTTTGCACGAACTCAACGTTCCGCCTGCAAGCCAAGCGAGAGCAACAAGGAACGAGGATTACGGCTTGCAAATTGGCGGAGGCCGTGATGGCGCTTCTGGATCCCTGTGGTAGCGAGCGAGGATCGGCCCGAGAATGTCCTTTGACCAAAACTTCGGAGAGCCGATCTGTTTCAAGCAGAAGGCGTTCCAATACAGGCCGGCGCTCGACAGCGACCTGTGAGTGGAAACGGTCTGCGCGATGGATTCGATGTCGGCGGACTCTGGATAGATATAAACCGTCGTCGGATTGTCCTTCAGCATTGGAATGATTTGCTCAGCGTCGGATGGCGACCAACTGGTGCACCCATCGCTGCGACCGCCTGGGTAGTCCACGCGGATCCCAAACGGAACGTAGCCGTTCTCCTTCGCGTATGGACTGCGTGGATTCTTTCCAAGACATACGTCCTTCAGGACGACGGCTGCGTGTCCACCGATGGCGCGCTCTCTGGCATTTGCAGTCTCGCCTTCGCCGTCGAATTGAACGAAGGAGCGCACCAGAACGGCATCCTGTTTCGTGGAATTGCGATAATAGCCTTTGAAAGACGTCTTCGTCTCGGCAGTCACATAGGCGCCACCGGCCGTCAGGTACGAATCCAGCGCATTGCCGAAATTCCTGGCGCATTCTCTTCCGTTGGCGAAATCCGCGATACCCTTCAAATCGCGGCCACTGCCGTGACCTGCGGAAATCGCATGGAAAGACCGTTCACCTTCGCAGATAACGTAAAATCGCCGCCCGAGCTTGCCATCGCCCAGATCGTTGGGGCGCGTTGCATCCATGGCAAAATAGCAGGAGTTCTTGACGACGCCTTCCTTCAGCTTTCGCAGGTAGAGCGCGCGTGCCCTCTGCAGGACGACTTGCGCGATCTGCCCGTCGCCTTCGCCAATATGGTCCCCGCAGCCAGGCCGGAACGTCCGACGACTGCTCCGCTGCAAATGATCCAGCCGTCAGCGACGCTGCTATCGCGAGGCCAAGGCCTCCTCTCCTGAGAAAGTGCAATCCTGACCGCAACGGATCACCTCCACATGAGAAATCCTTCCCCTCAGAACCCGGGATACCATCATTTGCTTTCGGCCGCGGATTTCCTGAGAGGAACCAAATCTGATAAGCGCGGTTGCGTGCTGTGCGTGGAGCGAGCGTCTGACTGTTCGCCGACCGAAGTAGCCGGCGGAAATATGCTGTCGTAGATCGCGCGAGCTTCGCGAATTAGGCGAAGCCGCTCGAGCTCGGATTTTGGAACAAGTTGGATGATGCCGCCCATGTGCGTTCCCTAGGCCGCTTCATCAGCGCGACGCCATACCGGAAACGGATCTGACAGCTTTGCCCATTCCGCAATTTCCATGGCTGGTTTTCCCGGCACGAGGCATGAATCAAGTCGCGCACGGATTGACGGCTCGTCCATGCCGGTGCCAATGAAGACGATTTCCTGGCGGCGATCGCCATAGGTGCTGTTCCAGTGTTGGCGAAGCTTCTTTCGCCAGAAGGGATCGCCCGGCCACAGCTCTGCAGGCACGCTGGCCCACCAAAATCCCAGAGCCTGCGTACGAATGATGGAGCCGGCTTGACTGATCTCGCCGAGCCATTGCGGCCTCGTCGCCAGCCAAAAGTGCCCCTTGGCACGAATGACACCAGGCCAAGGCTCCTTGATGAATGCGTCGAACTTGGCTGGATCGAATGGCCGGCGCGCGCGATAGACGAAGTTTTTCACGCCGTATTCTTCGCTCTCCGGCACATGATCGGCGAAGCCGTAAAGCTCTTTGTACCAGAGCGGATGCTGCTGGGCCTTTTCGAAGTTGAATCGGCCCGTATCAAGCACGCGCTCGAAGGGCACGCGGCTATGATTGACCTCGATGATGTCGGCTTCCGGATTGAGCGAACGGATGATTTTCCGCGCCGCGTCGCGCTGTTCCTCGGAAGCATCGTCGATCTTGTTCAGGACGACCACGTCGGCAAATTCGATTTGCTCCACAAGCAAGTCGACCAGTGTGCGCTTGTCGCCTTCCAGCGCCTCTCCGCGATCCCGCAGGAATTCCGCCGACGAATAGTCCTTGAGCAGGTTCACCGCATCGACGACGGTCACCATCGTGTCGAGACGCGCCACGTCGGATAGGCTATTGCCGTCCTCGGACCGAAAATCGAACGTCGCCGCGACGGGTAGCGGCTCGGAGATACCAGTCGATTCGATCAGCAGATAATCGAAGCGTCCGCTCTCCGCGAGAGCACCAACCTCCCTCAAGAGATCATCGCGCAAGGTGCAGCAGATGCAGCCATTGGTCATCTCCACGAGCTTTTCATCAGTCCGGGACAGGTTGGCGCCACCATCGCGGACCAAATCGGCGTCGATGTTCACCTCGCCCATGTCGTTGACGATCACCGCCACCTTCAGGCCGTGTCGGTTGTGCAAGACGTGGTTCAGCAAAGTGGTCTTTCCAGCCCCGAGGAAGCCGGACAAGACGGTGACGGGGAGTTTTTGCATGGAGATCGAAAAGCCTTTTTAAGCGGGATGGGCCGATAGCCTGAATCGGACATGTCTCACGATTGAATGTAATGTTATAACATAACATTCACGGTCCCCGATGCGATGTCAAGACTCTGCTCGCGGGGTCGGATTTGATCACTGAAGGTTTTGGCGTGAAGCCGGCCTCCGGCATCGAGTGGCCCTTTTGGGCAGCAAAGCCAATGGAACGTTGCCAGGTGAGCGCCTCAAGCGCTTTGCCTGCACAGCGAAGCGGCACTCGTTGACAGCATCCAACGAATTGCCCTTTCGGATCGGTCTACGATATGCCCGAGCATGAACCGGGTTGGCTTTTTCTGTGATTACGTGC
>Ga0070741_10003412_pt1 | contig 39579 bp, 32 predicted proteins | sample Coa_R1_4_FD_66440 | JGI IMG/M metagenome (GOLD analysis project Ga0070741, IMG submission 66440) | Surface soil microbial communities from Centralia Pennsylvania, which are recovering from an underground coalmine fire - Coalmine... | ecosystem: Environmental > Terrestrial > Soil > Unclassified ...
TGGTCGCTGGACTGCTCGGAATGGTGGTGACCTGGGGGGCATTCCCGATAACCTGGAGAATGCCATTGTTTCTGCCCGCGATCTGCTGCTGCAGCGTCAAGAGCTGCTTATTGATGTTGTCGATGCGTTGGAGCTGCTCTTTATACTGACTATTGATCTGGACATAGGCAAAGGACGAGACCTGATTGGCCGCTATCAGGCTTTGTAGCGTTCCGAAAGAGTCGGCGGCATCCTGTTTGGCCTGGACAAGTTCTTTATTCAAATTATCAATGAGTTCCTGGTCAAGTTTGAAACGCTGCTCGTTGACTTGGGTTGTGCCCGCTCTATAAACGTCATTGACCAATTGGATCGCCTCCTGGGGCGTGTTGCCATCCGCGATCAACTGAACCACATTGGTGCCGATTACCGGCACCACGCTTACCATTGATTGCAAATCGCTTAATTGCAGATCCTTATATTTGGGTAATACCAGGCTCAAGGTGGCCGCGCTTACAAAATAATTTGTATAAAAAATACCCGTCGCCCCTTGAGATGCTGTTGTGGGCAGGCTAAAGTTGCCCGGACGAGGCGCTTGGATCAAGAGCATTGCTTGATAGGTTGGAGGGTATTGCGCGTCCGGCACAAAAGCGGTAGTTATGGTTGTGACAAGCATTGCCAGCGCAATAAACCATCCCCAACGCAGCAAAAATGTTTTATATGGGACCAGCTTCGAGGAGCGGCCAGCACTACTAGTATCGTCACTCATCTTCTCTCCTAATGAAAAAACCTCATGAAAAACCTCTTTACAGAGCTAGAAAACCTTCTCTATCTTTCCCTCTATTTAGCATACTTATCCATAAAAGCCGAGATGATAAGAGCATTATTTCTTTATGTTCTATCGACATGCGATTTCAGAACTTTATTTGTCAGTTACAATGGCGGTAGGGGCAGACACAAGACAGCCCTTGAAGATGTGAAAGGGCTATCAGGGCAGGTGCAAGGCACTGCCCCTACCGCAGATAGGAGGCATGTTTCATGGAGATAGAGAACCAATTGTGTGTCGGCATCGATCTGACGGCGGTCTGGCGGCGACCGACCGGCATCTTTCGCTATGCTACTGAACTCGCTCACGCTTTGCTACAACTACGCGATCAATCTACCCACTACGTGTTATTTTTCGCCCACGAGATCCACCCGGACTTTCTGCCCCTGCGCGATTCCTTTACGGCTGTGATCGCTCCCACTACCAACGAGTTGCTGCTCAAGCAATGCTGGTTTCCGCTGACGTTGCTACGTCTCAAGCTGGATGTGATGCACTATCCTGCATTCCCTCCGCCATTCACCCAGCCATTTGGTCCGCGTACAGTGATGACGCTGCACGATTGCGGCCCCTGGCGTTATCCCCAGGCATTAACGCTGCATGGACGATTGTACTTTCGGACGCTGCTGGCGCAAGGGCTGCGTACCTGCGCGCGCGTCATCACGGTATCCAGGCATGCTAAAGCGGAAATAGGTCACTTCCAGGGTGAACGCTTTCTTGATAAGCTCGCGATCATTCCAGAGGCCGCACGTCCTGAGTTCGCTCTTCCGCAGAGCGTCCCCTTTCTCGATAGCGTGCGCGCAAAATATCAGCTCCCCGAACGCTTTTTGCTCGCGGTAACGACCCTGGAGCCGCGTAAGAACCTTGTGACGCTGCTGGATGCCTGTAGACAGTTGCGCGAGTTCGGCTCATCCTGTCCCCCTCTGGTCATTGTGGGGCGCAAGGGATGGAATTGCGCAGATATCCTGCGCTATATGGAGGCCCTGGAGGATACGGTCATCTTCCCCGGTCACGTTTCGGATCAAGAACTGATCGCCCTCTATCAGATGGCGACCTGCCTGGTGTTCCCTTCGCTTTATGAGGGCTTCGGCCTCCCCGTGCTGGAAGCGATGCTGGCTGGCTGTCCCGTCATCACCTCTGATAGCTCATCACTGCCCGAAGTCGCGGGCAATGCGGCTCTGCTGGTCAATCCGCTCAATGCCTCAGAGATTGCGACAGCAATCCAGACGCTCTGGCAAGATAAGGCGCTACAAGCCAGCATGAGCCGCAATGGTCGCATCAGAGCGGCCCACTTCTCCTGGGCCGAAACCGCTCGCCTGACCCGAGAGTTGTATGCGCTGGCTGCGCAAGGATAGCCGTTTGTCTGGTTTGCTGGTAATTGCAACAAAAAAAGCACTGCTCGCCTCAGCAGTGCTTCAAAGGACGACTGTGTTACCAGTGAGTGATATAGGCTCGTAGTTCTTTAATGCGTGGCTCAGAAGGCCACGCAGCCCGCATGGCAGTATGTGCCATAAGTGCATCGTTAAATTTTTTGTTGCTCTGGAGAGCTTTTGCGCCCTCTATACCCTGTATCCAAAGGGCCATACACTTGTCCATATCTCGTGGTTGATCGTCGCGGCTGACCTCTACTGCGGTTTGTTCTATGAAGGCTTCAACTCGACACCCTAACGGAATTGTCATGTCATTGGCATGGTCCACTTGAATCTGATCAAAGGAATCAACGGCTTCTCTATACAAGCCAAGATGTGCATGCGTTAGACCGTCATTCAGTAGCAAATTCCCAACGCTATGATCAATCCAGAGCGGCACTGTTTCAGTGACAGGTTGCTCGAAGAAGGTGGCATGCGCTTTTTTGAGAGAAGTCAGGGCATCCTGTTTCTGCCCATGATAGGCTTGATACGTGGCAAGCCCGGCATAGACGTAGCTGTGTGCAAGTGGTGGGATAAGCTCTTTGGAGGTGGTATCGAGCACATATTTCGCTTGCTGCGCGATATGGAGCGCCTGTTCCCACTGATTCGTATAGCAGAGTGAGGCCGCCTGCATTCTCAAAGCAAGCACCTGTAAGAGCGGTTGCTCAACGCTTTTGCTGTAGGTCTCTGCCTGTTGAGCGTAGTGTATGCCGTCTGCCGGGGTAGCAATATTCCAAGAGAGTGCAGCTTTGAGCAAGAAACATTGTGCCAGCAGTTCAGCCGCCGCTTTGCTCTGTAAGGTTGGCGCTACCCTTGCAATCTCTTTCAGCGTCGGGAGATACTTTTCAACGGTATCAGAGATAAACGCTAAATCTTTCCCCTTCTTCAAATCCCAGCATGCCGTAATCCCAGCAGCGCATTGCATTAAAATCTCTTCAGTGGGACGTCTCATTACCACTTTTACTGCGGAGAGGCCACAGAGCTCGATAGGCGTGGCGGCTAGTAGACGGAGGGTCTCGCGGCGGCTCATCGGTGCATCATGGGTCATGCTGTTGTTATCCTCTAGCTCAAGAAGGAGTGCTTCTTGTAGCTCATGATAACGGGCATTGCTCACCGGCCAATTGCAGACTATGTGCCAGAGGCGCAGCAAACCGTGAGAAGCGCGAAACGAGGCATATGCGTCGTCTGTCGCCTCCTCAGATTCGGTGATGTGCTGTTCCACAACCAGTTGCTCTTCTACCAGCCCTAACGCTACCGCCGTTTTGCCAAAGAGTTTACAGAGTCGCTCCAGGTGATACGGCTGCGGAGTCGTCCGATGCTGTTCCCAACGCTGAACCGTCACCCGATCTACTCCAAGAGCCGAGGCCACATATTCTTGAGACCAGCCCCTCTCCGTCCGTGCCGCTGATAACCGTGCCCGTTCCATGTCATCTCACCTCGTCACTCTGCTTGCCTGCAATTTGTGCGCATTATTCGATTTCTGCATGCATCATACCATATTCCTCATTTTCTTGTCGAGATCGAAGAAACAAAAATGTGGGGCTTCTCAAAAGTTGTGTTTGCAGACGAAACGACTCGCAAGCAAGCCGTTCTGGGGAGGGAGGTACGAGCCATCAGAGCCCGTAACAACTTTTGAGAAGCCCTGTGCCAGCGCGGCGCTGCTGTCTTGTTCCCGAGTGTGCGATTGTGCTATAATCTGACGAGGAAAATATCCCAAAAGTATTTATATTCTTTTCCTCGTGCAAGGGCCTGAGCGCGAGGAGCATCATTTGGCAATGGGCCATCCATCTTTTTGGGGCGCAAGCCAATGCCGTCCCCCTGCTCCAGGAGCCAGAACTACTGATCTGGCCTGCAGTGCTGGAGACTCAGGAAAGGACTTTTTTAAATGATAGATCCTGATCGCGAATTGGAACCGCGATACCGGTCGATTGAAGTAACGCCGGACTGGTATCAAACGAACATTCCCTGTCAGGTAGGATGTCCGGCGCATACGGACGTTTCTACCTACATCGGTTTGATTTCGCAAGCTCGTTTTGATGAAGCATATCTGCTGAACCGCAAGGCCAATGTTGTTCCGGGCGTGCTTGGGCGCACCTGCGCCCGCCCGTGTGAGCCTGTGTGCCGCCGCAATAAGATCGATGGCAAGCCAATCACCATTTGCTGGCTCAAGCGCGCAGCCGCCGACCACCGCGAGTATCGTCATCACGCGGAACGCCCTCCCGTCACCAAAGATAAAAAGGTCGCTGTTGTGGGCGCTGGCTCCGCCGGCCTGGCCTGCGCGCGCGACCTGCGCGAAATGGGCTACCCCGTCACCATCTACGAGCAGTACCCCACCGGCGGCGGCGTAATGGTGAATGGCATCCCCGTCTGGCGTCTCCCCCGTTCCGTGACCACGGAAGAGTGCGACGAGTATATGGCAGACCTGGGCGTTGAGGTCAAGTACAATACCAGGGTCGGGCGCGATATCCAGGTAACGGACCTGCTCAAAGAGTACGACGCCGTTTACCTGGCAGCCGGTTGCTATATTCCTAACGCGCTTACCGGACCAGATAACAAGCTCATTCCAGGAGCGGACCTCAAAGGCGTTGAGGATGGCATTCGCTTGCTGGAGAAGACCAACTACGGGGAGCCTGCTTATATCGGCAAACGCGTCGCCGTCCTGGGCTCCGGCTTTACCGCAATGGACTGTTGCCGTACGGCGATCCGCTACGGTGCTGAGAAAGTCTATGTGATGTACCGCCGCTCCAAAGAGGAAGCTGGTTCGGACGAGTATGAAGTCAACGAGGCTGTGTTCGAGCATGTTGAGTTCAACTATCTCGTGACCCAGGTTGCTGTACTGAGTAAAGATGGCGTCCATGTGAGCGGGATGCGTTTTATCCGCAACAAACTGGGCGATCCCGATGCGAGCGGTCGCCGCCGCCCCGTTCCTATCCCCGGCACCGAGTTCGAGATCGAGGTCGATAACGTGATTCCGGCTTTTGGCCAGACCAGCGATACCTCGTGGCTCCAGGCTGAAGATCTCGGCCTTGAGGTCAACAAATGGGGCGTTCCCCTGGTGGACTTCGATAGCTGGATGACGAGCCATCCCGGTCTGTTTGCCGGCGGCGACTTCACCCAGGGCTCGCGCAATCTGATCTCGGCGATTGGCGATGGCCGCGATGCCGCTGGCACGATCAATCGTTACCTCGGTGGAGTAGATAAACCCGCTGAGGCTGCGGAAGAAATTGAACTGCCCGACTATCGCCGTGGCATGGTGGACGACTATGAATCCATCCCGCACCAGATGATCCCTTCGTTGCCCTTGAAAGACCGCTACAGCAATACACGCGAGACCGAGACGGGCTACACGCCGGAAGAGGCGGTGAGCCAGGCGCGACGCTGCTTGCAGTGCCAGTTGAATATTATGATTGACCCATCAATCTGTATTCTCTGCTCTGGCTGCGTGGACATCTGCCCCTATGACTGCATCAGCATGGAAGGACTCTCCCGCGTCGTCAAGCAGGACACCATGCACCAGGTTGCCGAAGAGTGGCGTGGCGGCGCCGATATGATCATCGATGAGGAGAAGTGCATCCGCTGCGGCCTCTGCATCGTTCGCTGCCCCACGGACGCTATCTCGATGGTGCAATTCGAGGTCGCCAGCCCCAACGACCGCTGGACCGTCTCGAAGATTCCGATGCTGAACGTCCGCTAGCTTTTAATACAGCAGGGCACCCTGAACGGGTGCCCTTTTGTGTTGCTACGACCAGCCAAAACTATCAAACCAGTTGTTTTGCCGGTAGTTATCGATGGCTTTCTTTACATAAGGGACAACGTTTGCTGGCAGCGCATCCAGAGCGTACCACGCCAGCTCGTCGCATTTATGCGGTTCAGCATTGACGATTTCACCGTCCCACCACGTCGCTGCGAGAAAAAAATCGATGCGCTCATCTTCAGCTTTACGATGCATAACGCCGACCACCTGGAGGTCCTGTGGAGAAAGCGTGATCCCGGCTTCCTCTTTTGCCTCACGGATCATTGCTGCCTTGATCTCCTCGTTCCCATCCAGATGACCCGCAATGACGCTATATTGCCCATCAGCATAGCCGGTATTGTAGCGACGTAACAGCAAAATCTCAGCGTTACGGATCAGAAAAAGATGAACAGCTACCAGCACCTTAAATTTTTCTGTCGGCATCAGTTTCTCCTTACTTTTTTAGAGTCTGACTCTGAGTATTTTCGCCTTGCGTGGTGCAGGTCGCGCGGCTTCTCGCATGGTGCCACTACCCCTCCCAAACGTGACGAGCGTCGCAGACGTGCGCTCCTGCTGAGAATCAGGGCTTCTCAAAAGTCGGTGTGTGCTCTGACTGCTCGCGCCTTCGGCGCTCACGGGGAGAGGAAGGTGCTGGCGGTGGGCGCAGCCCACCGCCAGCACCTTCCTCTCCAGAACGGCTCGCATGCGAGCCGTTCTGGATGAAAAGACAACGTTTGAGAAGCCCCGTGCTGAGAATCAGATTAATTGTACAATAGCATCATTTTCACTATACTGTAGTAAAAACAGGGGTGACCATCATGAAACAAGATCTTGTTCAATTAAGCCGCACGCTGGCGTATGCGCTGCGCCATGACCCGGCCAGCTTCGGCATTACGCTGGATGAAGAAGGGTGGGTGCTGGTGCAGGATTTGCTTGCTGCCCTGCGTCGCCGTAGCGCGTGGCGCAATGTGCAGGAGGAAGATTTCGCAGCCGTTATCGCTCAATCAGATAAAAAACGCTACGAGATGCAAGACGGCAAAATTCGTGCCTATTACGGTCATTCTGTGGCTCAGAAGATGAAACGAGAGGCCGCTACTCCTCCCGCTATTCTCTTTCACGGCACGACCGGGGAAGCTGCCGAGGCCATTAAACTCGATGGATTGCGGGCCATGAACCGCCAATATGTGCATCTTTCCGCCGATAGAGCAACGGCGTGGCAGGTGGCGCTGCGTAGGACGCGCAAGCCCGTAATCCTCGAAGTTTCCGCCTTGCAGGCCCATCAAGATGGGATTAAATTTTATCTCGGCAACGATATGGTCTGGCTGGCAGACTATGTTCCCAATGAGTATATTCAGCCTAGCATTGGGCGCTAGCCTATTTGATCTTTTCACGCATAAACTCCAATACGACTCGATCAATGCGGGCATCTTCAAACCAGCGCTCCTCCAGGTTTTCTCGCCCGCTAAATTTGCGGAAGGCGTCACGCGTAACTTCATCATAGGTGCCGCTGATGCTGCCCTGGTAATCGCCCGTGAGCGTCAGGATTTCCTGAATTTCGCGCGCCAGCTCCTGATCGATCAAGAGGATATCTTGCGGACTGGTGGGAAAGAGATAGAGTTTATGCAGTTGCAGGATGCGCTGCAACTCGTCGATGGGATGAGAACTATCGTCCACACGCAGATCGATAAAGCGGTCGTTAAAGCCGCCATAGCCGCCACGCTCGCGTACAACCAGCAGCGCCGCCGATTGCTGTCCGCGACTATCTCCGCCTGCCGCCTGACCGGCAGCCAGAGCCGCGAGCAGCCGGTCGCAGAGGAGGCCCGCTGTCTCTTCAAAGGTTCGTGCCATTGCGCGTACGGTATCCTCGCTGACGAGAATATTGCCCTGGCAGGCGTAATCTTCTCCTATAAGGCCACCGGCCCAGGGAAAACATTTCTCGCCGGTATACGTTACCGGTGCGCCGCTCGCTCCCACAATACCAAGCTGACGATCAGCGCGGCCATCATCGGCCTGAAGCAGCCTCTTCAGTGTCTCCTGCGCCGATAAGCCGCTTGCCAGCAGGTCAAGCCCCTGTGGCCCATAGCTGGTATTCGCCCAGGCTTGCGTCGCGATAGCCCCAACGCCCGCCCGCGCCCAGGGAACGACCGCGCCAACCGCGAGAAATTTGGATTGTACCGCAATGCCCCATTCGCCTTTTGCTGCATCTCGTGCTATAATAGAGAATGTCATGGATCTATCTCCGCCATAGAAGTTAAAGATGATGAAGATATTATAGCATCGAATAGGAACAAATCGTAATTATAGAAGGCCGGAACTCGTTTTCGCGCCGCCGTTTGCCCGGTATGTAGGGTTTCTGAGGAGCTTGACATTTATCGTTCTTTTTAGCACAATTGTAAACAGCCTGAACCGTGAGAGATATGTGTATCTTACGAACGTATATTCATCAAGGTGATGGTGAGTGTACCATGATCAGGTGTATCGTTCTTCCTCATCTTGTAGCATCATATGCAGGGATGCAAATTCGACCGCCCAGTCGGATTGAGGAGCCGTACCCGGGTCTGTTTAAGGAGCGATGATGGTGCGACATGACTGGTCAGATGACGACCTCGCCAAACGACTGCAAGAGCACGATCCAGATGGATTGGAAACTCTCATCTCCCGGTATTCTCGTGAAATGTTTTATTTTATTCGTTTAGTCCTGGATGGCGTGGGCGTGGCACAGGATGCTGAAGAGTGTGTCAATGACCTGTTTATCGCCGTCTGGCAAGAGATCGATACCTTTGACTCTGGCCGAGGAACCCTGAGAACGTGGTTGACGATGCGGGCCAAATACATTGCGCTGGACCGCCGTCGCCAATTATGTCGTCGGCAGACGTTTAACTTGCAATCAGCGGATGAGAGCCGGCAATGGGCCTCGTCGGATGGCCTGGGAAGTCGAAAATCTTTTGGTTGGGGCTATGAGTATGATAATCGGGTCATCTTGCCACCTCATCCAGAAGCGAGTATGGAACATTTATTGGAGCAAAGTGAAAGACGCGAAGAACTGCGTCTGGCCTTGGCAACGTTGCCTGAGCTTGACCGTTATTTGATTTACCAACGCTATTTTAAATTTGCAAGCACAGAGGAACTTGCGACAAAAACGGGGCTTACCCGCCATGCCGTCGATACGCGACTCTGGCGAGCACGGAAAAGCTTACGCGAGGCGCTCAAGGAACATGCACATGAGTATGAGCGAATTTGAGGAATCTTTACCTGACGAAAATGGGTCTGAGGATACCCTCTCCCATTTTTTCATACATGGTCGGTTGCTCCCAGATGACTTCTCTGCGGAGGATATCGCGTTTGCCCACGAACTGGAAGTTCTCCTGATACCCGAACAGGAGCAAACTCCTCCCTATTATGTGCAAACGCTGCTAGATTCAGATGACCAGCGTTTTCAAGCGGTTGAGCCGGGCTTTGAAAAAAAAGTGAGCGCTCGCGTTTTTCGTCGCCTGAGCCTGTCCCGACGCCTGTATCGTTCCTACGAATCGCCTTTACAAGCGATAAGGAAAACGCTATCCCTATCTCGTTCGTTACCGGTCGTGGCCTGTTTGCTTTTTGTCTTTCTGACGATAGTGGTAACAGGACCGGCGTTCGCCTCGGGGCTGGCAGTATTGCTCTCTGGCAAGCATAGTGGGGTTATGCTGGTGCAAAATTATCCCACCATTGCGGCTAACGCAAGCCACCAGAGCCAGAGTTCAGGAGTAGATAAAGCGGCCAGGATTTCATCAGATACGAATTTACAGGATGCGCAACGCCAGATGAATTTCCAGATGTACTGGCCCACATCTAATGCTCTGCTCAAGAGCTACACTTTGAATAAAATCTATCTGTACTGGGTTCATCAGACCTGGGCTGATGGTCCGATCCTGGAGCTAGATTATCAGCAAAACTCTCCTGACGCTTCTCCCCTTGACCCAGGGAGAGGGAAAATCTCTATTTGCGAGTTTAAGCCTGTGGGCAATGTGTACCAGGAGGTGATGCTAGGCGCGGCCCAGCAGATACAAATTGGTACCAGTGGGCAGGTTGCCATCTATGTCAATGGTCAGTGGAACCAGGTTAATCAAACATACGAGTGGCAGTATGGCGAGCGGAGCGAACTCATTTACGAGATCAAAGGCGTGATTTTCTGGATTGTCGGCGACCAGCGCGATAACATCGATAGCGTTGCTTTGCGCTCTATCGCCGATTCGCTGCAAGCCTTAGATATCGTTCACGCTGCCCATGCCGGTAGCCTCGATGTGACTTCATCCTATCGAGCGCCGGAGTTGTTTGCCGGCGATATTATCTTCACCGATAGCGACGACGGGCCTTCGCTGGTTGTTGGGGACGACCCCTCTACATTTAGAAACTCTATCGGGGTCAATTGATGGCATGTTCGTAAGGCATGGCAGACAACGACCACTACGGCGGAGCATCACCTCTGCTTTGAGATGCTGTATCCGCCGTAGTGGTCGGCATTACCATAGTGTCCTTGCTTCTTTGCTCATCGCCCCATTATGCTGCCTGTTGCTGGCTTGCAGTGATGCCCCGTCCTCCGCTCAAATATCAGCATCCCGACCTCTTCTTGGGCCATATAGCTTTACCCCTGTTCCGTCCGCTTACACCCATACCGGCAAACTGGTTCTGGCCGGCCTTCAGTTCCCGAGCGCCGTGAATCCTCTCTTTGCCAGCTCTCCTGCTGATTTCACCCTGGATGATGCGCTCTGGGCGCGCCCTGTCTTCTATGATCAACAGTTTCATGTCCATCCCGATCAATTGACGGAGGTGCCGCTGCCGGAGAATGGCGGCGTGCAGGATCAGGGAAAAACGATTGTGATGCACCTGCGCCACGACCTGCGCTGGTCGGATGGGCAGCCCATCGTGGCGAGCGATTTTCAATACTGGTGGCGTCTCAATCAAGATGCTGACACGGGAGCCACCCTCACCAGCGGCTACGATCAGATAGCAAACATTGATACGCCGGATAATTTTACGGTCATCCTGCATATGAAGCGGCCCTTTGGACCGTATCTTTTTTATCTACCTTACGCGGCTCCCCAGCATGTATGGGGCAAGCTGCGGCCCATTGATCTGCAGAATACGCCATCGGTCTATCAGACTCCCCAGGTGACAAGCGGCCCCTATAAACTTTTAAGCTGGCTTGATGGGCAGCGTTATACGCTGGGGCCGAATACCTATTATACTTCTACGACCTTTCATGGCCCCTTTCTGACGCAGCTCGTCTACCGGTCATATGGCTCTGTGTCTGAACTTATCCAGGCAGTACAACGTGGAGAGGTTGACGTAAGCCAGGGGTACATGGAAGGCGACCTTCCTGCGCTCGCACACCTGCCCTCCAACCTGAACGTATTGCGGGTTGCGACTGCCGCCTATGAGCATCTTGACCTCAATACTACCAGTCCCCAATTGCGTGAGGTGAATGTGCGCAAGGCAATCCAGCAAGCGCTTGATATCTGCGGCATCATCAAGATGGTTCTGCACCTGCCCGATTGTGCGAGACGGGCCACGCAGGTAGAGCCTGCACCGTCGTTATACTATGATGCGACCATCCAGCCATCGGTATACGATCCGGCCTCTGCCCGCAAATTATTGGCGCAGGCAGGCTGGCTGCCGGATACGCAAGGGCAGTTGAGGAAGGCAGGGCAGGCTTTCACGCTTCGCCTGGTGACGACCAGCGACCAACCATTACGAGCTGCCGTAGCTCAGGCGATTCAGCACGATCTCCAGGCGGTCGGTATCGCGGTGCAGATCAGCTATTACCCCCTGAACACGTTTTTCGGCGTCTACACCAGGGGCGGCATCCTGGCAACCGGAGCTTACGACATGGCGCTGTTCACCTATGCCAATAGCCCGGAGCCAGATGATGAATATGCGGTATTCCACTCTTCCCAGATTCCCGATAGTCTGCATCCCGATCTTGGCAACTATGGCCGCGTCAACGACCCTATCATCGATCAAGCATTACAGCAGGGGCGTGATGCCGTCTCATTCCCCGATAGAGTCGCTGCCTACCATCGTTTCCTGCGCCGCCTTGCCGAGCAGGCGTACGTGATCCCTCTCTACACCGAAATAAACATCATGGTGGCGGCTACACGCGTCCAGAACGTCTTGCCTCACCCCGATCAAGTGGCTAGTATATGGAATGTCGCCGATTGGTGGGTCACTAATGCAGGTCATTAATGGCAGACGTTCGAGTACTCCATCATGCGGAAGAAACGCGAATTTCTGCAGGGCTTTTCCGTGTTCCTCTCCTCTGACTCCTGCCGCCTGGGTTCGCGCCCCGTTCGGGGGCAGGGCAAGAGGAGAGAGGTGCAGGCAACCCCGCGACGCGGCGTTGCCTGCACCTCTCTCCTCTTGCGAGCAGGGCTTCGCCCTGCGAGCATGACGAAAACTAAAAAGCCCTGCGAATTTCTGTTTGTAATTCACCGGCCACCCTTTGTTTATGCTATACTATTAGGAGGACTTCATGCTCAATGAATCTGATAGATGTTCTGAAATGGGTGAGAGGATGAAGTAGATAAGTGAGGGAACAAAACGATGAGTACGCAATTTTCTGAGACCGACGAGCGAACTCCTCAACGTAGGATTGGCGATGCCAGTGCATATTCCGCCCGTGTGCAAGAGGCGATGAGGTATGACAAGCTTTCTTCTTCAGACTATGCTCTCGTCATGACTCTTCTGAACGTCGTATCACAGGGATACCCTGAAGAGAGATGGAAAACAGAACAACAGCGAACTTTGAAGGCTCTGACTGAACAGCCTCCAGATAAAAGCGTGCCTCATGCTGATGCCGCCAATCGCTATGAACAAACTGTCAGACGCTTGCAAGGGCTGATGCTCTGGCCCTGGTAATCGATGATGTTTAGATAAAAGATACCTTCAAAAAAAGAGAAGAGGATCACCTTCCCTCTTGACTCTGTTCCAGAAGAACTTCAAACGGAGCAGCGGACAAGGCTGTGTAGCGGTCTCAAAAGGAGTTATTGACCATGACCTACTCACGTAGAAACAGTGCTCAGGAGCCAGATGAAGCCTACAAAAATGCTCAACAGCTAATAACCATCTGCCAGGAACTACACATCACACTTGATCCTATTGACTGGCAAAACTTTGGTATGCAAGCCAGTGTGACTGTGGGTAAGATCGAAATATCTGATCTCTCAAGTCTCAGTCGGCAGGGGAGCGATTCGATCCTTCGTCTTGTTCAAATCAAATTGTTCGAACGCGCTGCTCGCGACACCCTGAGTGCTCAACCCCTGCCCAGAGCGTTGATCTGGAGTCCTGTCGATGTGATACAACCACAACCATTTTTAAGCCTCTGGATCATTACCATGGAGACCGATGAGCGTATCCCTATCGCTGAATACCTCAGAAATGGGCATCGCATCTACGAGCCCTATGCGCTTAATATCCATGATGAACAACAGCTCATGACTCTTTTTGGGCCGCCTCAGACGGGTGAGTATGATCTGGGAAATATCATCACCATCAAAGAGCGTGACCAGCAACGTACCGGGGAGATCATCTATATTCTTGGGCCGGGCAAGGTAGTCACGAATCGTAAATATTCATCGAGAGGGTACCATATCATCGCAGGCAAAGCCCACACAAACGATCTTTCATCAAGGTATCTTGTCGATTGCCATGATGGTTTTCCCCACCTCGTTAATCAGTCGCAAGTCATCAGCTAAGGATAGTTGGGGGCTTGCTTGCATCAGGTGCATCTTTTTTTATCACCCTCACCTCTTGACAAATTGAAAATTATCGATAATACTTGCTATAATTCTATCGCAAAAAGGCAGAGTATATAGCATGAAACAATCGGTCTCTAAACGTGGCACGATTGCATCTATTGCATCTATTGCTGGCGTCTCTATTCCTACAGTCTCGCGTGTTCTTAACAATCATCCAGATGTGGCTCCTGAGACGCGTAAGCATGTAGAGCAAGTCATCGAGGAAAGCGGTTTTATCCGTAACCGCGTAAAACAGGGCTTACGGAAGAAGAGTAGCGGTATCGTTGACATGCTGGTGCCTGGCCTCGATAATCTCTATTCCATTGAGATTGTGCGCGGCGTCGAGGAGGTGGTGTCGCGTACAAATTTACGGCTGGCGCTCTCGGTAACCCATGATACGTTACAGCTTGAGCAACGCTGGCTTACCAAGATTCTCAATGGTGGAGCAACTGATGGAGCCATTCTCGTGTTATCACATGGTCAGCAGCAATACTTTGATACGCTCTATCAGCATAAGATTCCGTTTGTGGTTGTTGATCAACGCGGGGAACTGGGTCCCGATATCCCTTCAGTAGGAGCGACAAACTGGTTCGGTGGGCGAACGGCGACTGAGCACCTTATTTCACTTGGGCATCGGCGTATTGCCGTCATTACAGGTCCTCCATCGCTACGTTGCAGCCAGGATCGGCTTGCTGGCTATCGTGCGGCACTGGATAACGCGGGCATCCCCGTCGATCCGGCTCTCATCCGCTCAGGAGAGTTTGTACAAGAGACTGGATATGATCAGGCCTGTGCATTAATAGCGTTGTCTGAACCACCAACGGCTATCTTTACCGGGAATGATGTGCAGGCAATGGGGGTGTACAACGCCTTGCGCGCTCGCGGGCTGCACATACCTCATGATATGAGCGTCATTGGCTTCGACGATGTACCGCTTGCCTCCATTCTCTCGCCAGCACTTACTACTGTACGTCAACCCCTTATGGAGATGGGCCGAGTAGGAACGACCATGTTGCTGCGCCTGATCGCAGGAGAACCACTGGATAGCACACGCGTCGAGCTAACAACAACGCTCTGTGTTCGTGACTCCTGCGCGGTATATCACTCAGGAATATAGTTTTAGTAGAAAGGAGTGTGAAAAGGAAGACCATCGCCGAAGAAACGCTACGGCATTATCATTCATCGTAGGAAAATATTTGGAAGTACCAGGCCTGCTGAAAAAAGCCTGGTAGGCAGAGATGCAAGGAAGGCAACGCAATGATGAACGCAAAAATGTCACGCCGTACTTTTCTAGAGGTCACAGGAGGAGCAGCACTGACAACCACGCTGGCTGGTTGCTTCGGTGTTGGTGGCAGTCAGACAGGAGGCACAGGAGGCAGCACAGGAGTCATTGAGGTATGGGACATCCGCACAGGGAACGAGCAGAAAGTTGTCCAAACGGCAGTGGCTGCCTACAACAGCCTGGGGAAAGCAGCTAAGGCCCATGTTGACTTCTTTGAGAACGATCCGTACAAACAAAAACTCCAGGTGGCAATGGGGGCTAAAAATCCGCCTGACGTTTTCTTTGGCTGGGGCGGTGGTATCCTCAAATCCTACGTCGATGCAGGTGACGTCTATGATCTCACCCCCGATCTGAACGCTGATCCTACCTGGAAAAACAAATTTTTCCCGTCAGTCCTCTCCAACGCAGCCTTTAATGGTAAATTCTATGGTATTCCCAATGCCGGGATGCAAACGGAGCTCTTCTTCTATAACAAGGATGTCTTCTCCAAGTACAAATTGAGTCCTCCGGCTACCTGGTCAGAGTTGCTCAATGTCATCAATGTGCTGAAGAGCAATAACGTCATCCCGATTGCGCTTGCCGGTGGAAGCCAGTGGCCATACCTGATGTATGCCGAGTTCCTGGTTGATCGCATCGGTGGCGCAGAGGTCTTTAACGCCGTTTTTGCTGGTCAGGCCAATGCATGGTCCGATCCTGCGTTTATCAAGGCCAACACGATGATTCAGGATCTCGTCAAGATGGGAGCCTTCGGTACCTCCTACACCTCGACCAATGCTGACTCCAACCAGGACGCCGCTCTAGTCTACACAGGGAAAGCCGGGATGATGCTGCAAGGAAACTGGAACTATTCAGTGATCCAGACCAACAGCCCCAACTTTATTACCAGCGGCAAACTCGGCTGGTTCCCCTTCCCCGCAGTAGAGGGTGGCAAAGGGGACCCGAAGGATGTCTACGGCAACCCGTGCAATTTTTACTCGGTCGCCAGCACCTCAAAATCGACCAAGAACGCCGTCGATTACCTCAAGAATGGCGTTTTAACGGATGCGATGATCAAAAACTTCATCAATGTGGGTGACGTGCCACCCGTTCAGGGCCTTGAGTCTCAGCTCGCTGCCTCCCCGAATGGCGACTGGCTGATGTACAACTACAACATGGCGAAGAATGCACCGAACTTCCAGTTGTCCTGGGACCAGGTCCTCTCGCCAACGCAAGCGCAAGCAAGCTTGACCAACCTGAGCCAGGTATTCTTGAACCAGATTTCTCCCGTGGAGTTCTCCAACAATATGAACAAAACTATCAGTTCTTAACCTTTAGAAAGCGTGTGGAGTTCCCTTACATGCTGGTTCGCTTCAAAAGCTAGCTATCCCTTGATAGCTTCGCTTCGTACCAGCAGAACACACGCCGGTCTCCTCTTCAACAACACTGAAGAGGAGACGCCTCCCTCATGCGGGCGCAATATGCCTGCGCAATAGTAAGATCGCCAGTTCAGATAGGAGAGAGCTATGAGCGCAATCATGAAAGTACCAAAGACCGCCCGGCGGTCCAACTGGTTTGCAGTGCTCTGGACTGCGCCAGCACTCATCTTTTACGTTGCATTTGCCATTATTCCTCTCTTTATTGCCCTCTACTACAGCTTTACGCGCTGGAATGGACTGGCACCCGCTACATGGATTGGCCTGGGCAATTGGCGCGCTCTATTTTCCGATCAGGTCACCCTCACTTCTCTCTCTCTTACGATCCAGGTCATGGTGATCAGTTGGATCGTACAGACGCCAATTAGTATGTTGCTCGGCGTCTTTATGGCCGGGAAACAACTCTATCGGAGCGTCTTCGGCGTCCTGTATTTTATCCCGCTACTCTTTTCTGCTGTCGCCATCGCTCTCACATGGCAGAATATGCTGGACCCGAATTTTGGTGTGGTGAATCCGTTGCTGAGCGCAATTGGACTCTCGGGATTGACAAGAGTCTGGCTCGGCGATCCTCACCTGGCCTTTTACGTGGTGATGGTTATCGTGAGCTGGCAGTTCATTCCATTTCACGCACTCCTCTACCTCGGCGGCGCCAGGCAGATTCCCAAAGAACTCTACGAGGCCGCCACTATCGATGGAGGCGGACGCATCCAAAACTTTTTCGCTATCACCTTGCCGCAATTGAAATATACGATCATTACCTCGACCACCCTGATCTTTACCGGCTCCCTCACCTACTTCGACCTCTTCTGGGTGACAACCCAGGGCGGTCCAGGTTACGCGACGCGCGTACTTCCTCTCCAGATGTACATCACCGCCTTTCTCAATGAGCAGGTAGGCTACGGGAGCATGGTTGCGGTCGTTCTGGCCGCCTTTGGCATCGCCCTCTCGTTTATCCTGCTGCGCTTTAGTGGCTTTAGCAAAATGTCGAGTCAGTTGGAGGGATTATAAGGATGGCCACCCATTCTCGGATACAAAACGCGATAGATACTGATCTATCACACAAAACGGCTCTTGCTGCGCCACAGCCAAAACGCCAGTTCAATCAAAGCAGCCTCTGGGAGATTGTCCCGGCGGCATTCGGTGTGCTCTGGCTTGTGTTTTCTTTTTACCCGGTCCTCTATATGTTGTTTACGAGTCTGCAATCACAACAATACCTGTTCACAGACGTTCCCTGGTCGTTTCCATCGCATCCAACGCTGGAGAACTACGTTACCGTGCTGGAGAACGGGTTCTTTACCTATTTCGCCAACACCGTTTTCGTCACGGTCGTCAGCGTTTTCGTGATTCTGGTGGTCTCCTTGCTGGCGGCCTACGCGATTTCGCAAGCACGAAGCCGCTATACCCGCAACATCTTCAACCTTTTCTTGCTTGGACTCGCGATCCCACTACAGGCAACGATCATCCCAATTTATGCTATTGTCTCCGATTTGCATCTCTACGATACGCTGTTTGCGCTGATTCTGCCCTCTATCGCCTTCGGCATTCCGCTGTCGATCCTTGTGCTCGTCACCTACATCAGGGATATTCCGCGTGAACTACACGAGTCGATGCTGCTTGATGGCGCGAATCATTGGCGTATTTTGTATAATCTGGTCCTACCGCTTTCAAGACCGGCGATCATCACGGTCATTATTTACGAGACGATCCAGGTCTGGAATAGCTATCTGTTCCCGCTGGTTCTCACCCAGAGTCAGAGTGTAGCCGTGCTTCCGCTCTCGCTCGCGAATTTCAGAGGGCAATTTACGACGAACGTCCCGGCCATTCTGGCTGCCGTTTTCCTGTCAGCAACCCCGATTATCCTGCTCTACGTCTTTGGGAGACGCCAGTTGCTGGGCGGCCTGGTTGCAGGCTTCTCCAAGTAATTTCAGTGCCCTCAAGCGGGTCGAGATACTTCGCTTCCGCGTCTAGCTTCGCTCAGGAACGCGGAAGCGGCGTTGGAGCGCGGAACGTTTCAAGGAAGCCACTGGCTTCCGCCGCCTCCCTTGAGGGAAGGTATAACATCAAATCCTAAGATGTTAAGTGGAAATGCAGTAAGGAGCATCGCTTGTCAACGCTATCTTATCGCGAGCCAGGCGCTTCGGTTGAGGAGCGGGTTGAAAATTTGTTGTCACTCATGACGCTGGATGAGAAGCTCGCTCAACTGGGCTGCCTCTGGAGCACGGAGTTCATCAGTACCGGCACCTTCGATGCCGATTTTGTCGCCAGGAAGATGCCGCACGGCATTGGACAGGTGACGCGCATCGGAGCCTCCACAGGGCTTCATCCCAATGAGAGCGCAGCATACATGAATGCACTGCAAAAAGTAGCTATCGAACGTACGAGGTTGGGTATTCCAATTATTGTGCATGAGGAGTCTACCGGCGGTTTCTGTCATCGTGATGCGACGGTCTTCCCCCAGGGTATTGGCCTGGCTGCTACCTGGAATCCAGAACTCGTTCGCGCGGTGGCAGGGATCATTCGTACACAAATGCTGGCGGTTGGCGCTCGACACGCGCTGGCACCCGTTCTCGATGTCGCTCGCGATCCACGCTGGGGAAGAGTCGAAGAAACGTACGGAGAGGACCCCGTGCTCATCGGCGCTATCGGTACCGCTTATGTTCAGGGCTTGCAGAGCGATGACCTTGCTCACGGTGTTGCCGCTACCGGAAAACACTTTCTCGGCTACGCCCTCTCGGAGGGTGGACGCAACTGGGCGCCCGTTCAATTAGGCCCGCGAGAGCTACGCGAGGTGTATGCCGAACCTTTCGCGGCGGTGATACGCGACGCCGGTCTCGCAACAATTATGAATTCGTATTCATCAATCGACGGCTTACCCTGCGCTGGTAGTCGCTCTATTCTCACCGGCTTACTGCGTGAGGAACTCGGCTTTCAGGGGACGGTCGTTGCTGATTATACGGCTGTCGTCATGCTGATGAGGCATCACCATGTCGCCGCCAGTAAAGGGGAGGCGGCTCGACAGGCCCTGCTTGCTGGCCTGGACATGGAATTGCCGAGCGTCGACTGCTATGGAGAGGCGCTGAAGGCTGAGGTTGAGGCCGGTCGTGTCTCTCAAGCAGCGATTGATACCGCTGTTTGCCGTGTGTTACGGCTCAAATTTCGGCTCGGCCTCTTCGAGCATCCCTACGTTGATGAAGAGCGCGCTAGCCTGGCCTTTCAAGCACCAGAGCAGCGCGTGCTGGCCCGCAAGGCAGCAGCCGATTCAGTCATTCTCTTGACCAACAGGGGCATCCTGCCTCTTTCACCAACAACGAAGCGGGTTGCAGTCATTGGGCCGGGGGCAGACGACGAGCGACTCTTGCAGGGTGATTATCACTACCCCTCTCACCTGGAAATGATCTACGCCGCACCTCGTACCCTGGATATGGGCGAACTTGCTGTGCCACAAGCCAATGGCAAGTATGCGCCCGGCCCATACTTCACGCTCCACATTACGCCGCTTGCCGGGTTGCGCGCCGCGCTTGGGCCAGCGGTAGAGATTCGCTATGCGAAGGGATGTGACGTTCTGGGTGATGATCGCTCTGGCTTTGCAGAGGCGCTCCAGGCGGTCAACGGAGCGGATGTTGCAATCGTTGTCGTTGCTGGCAAGAGCGGTCTTTTGCGGCCAGTCACGGTGGGAGAGGGCAATGATGCGACCGATCTTCATCTTACCGGAGTTCAGCAGGAGTTGATCGACATGCTGGCACAAAGCAGGACACCACTGGTTATTGTAGTACACAGTGGTCGCGTCCATACGCTTATCTCGCTGGTCGAAAAAGCAGCAGCCCTCTTACAGGTTTTCCCTTCAGGAGAGGAGGGGGGCAACGGGCTGGCCGATATCCTGACCGGTAAGATCAATCCAGCAGGTCGTCTGCCGGTAAGTATGCCGCGCTCAGTTGGACAGATACCAAATTATATGGCGACGCGCGCTGGTGGAGATCGCGCTATGTTCTTTGGCGATTATATCGACTCGCCAACCACGCCCTTGTTCTCCTTTGGACATGGTTTAAGCTACACGACCTTTGCCTATGAAAATATGACTGTACAGGCAAAGAGCAGTACAGACCCAATCGAAGTGTCGGTTACTGTACGCAACACAGGGGAATGTGCAGGTGACGAGGTCGTACAGCTCTACTGCCGCGATGAGGTCGCTTCGGTGGCTCGTCCTCAACGACAGCTCATCGGCTTTACGCGCCTCCCACTCAACGCCGGGCAGGCACGTAGAGTAACATTCGCCGTACACCCATCGCGCCTGGCCTTTTATGATCCCGAGATGCGGTTCGTGACCGAGCCGGGCGCGTTCACCTTTAGCGTAGGAGCATCCTCAAGTGACATACGCGCAGCACAAACCATAACACTTGAGGGAAGGGTTGCTGAGTACAGACAATGCGAAATTATCGCGACAAAAGTTGTCATCGACTGAACCCACATCTTCCTGCCTGATACATCAGATGAGTATGGGACGCTGGTGAGAAGTAAAGAAAAAAAGGCAGCCTCAAGAGGTCGCAAAATACTATCTCGCGGCCTCTTGAGGCTGCCTGAAACCCCAGGAAGATTGTGGCGCCCGATATCCTTTAATGTACCGGTGTCCGATTCGGTTGCACCTGTTGCGCAACCGTTTTGATCATCGTGGATGAATACAACATAGTCAGTCATTTGTATTGGCCCCTTCTGCAAATGCGCACCGTTGTAGTAAGCTTTTTTACTGCTCTCTGTAATCGGCAAAAGGGAAAAATCCCATACATATTTCTCTAACCGGCAGGCACCTCATACGTAGAATATGGCATAGAGAATAGATCTCATGATCGGTTAAGATTATGTAAACTAGATGGGGCATCTGGTATAAGATTTCAAGGAAATCTGGACAAAGGATGAGCACGTCTGGTACTCTGCACATTGCAGGGATGTTCCCTTTTGATGTAAGATAGTTCATGGCGCACTTTCTTTGCTGGCAATGTCGCCGGAAAAGTGGAAAACGGTCGCCATAGACGTATCTTGGTAATCACACCTCAAAGGAGAGGCACATGAAACGGTCAACTTCTAAGGAAAAGGTGGCACGACCTCACGGTATTCCCAACCTTCGCATTCTTCGGCAACGCAAAGGGCTGAGCCTCGGACAACTCGCAGACATGACAGGTCTGCGTAGAGATACCATCTCTCACCTGGAGAATGGGAGGGAAGCTCCGCAACCTTACCATCTTCGCTTGCTGGCACGCGTGCTGGGCGTGGCAACCCTCGATCTTGTATCATAGCAGCCAGCCCCGCCGGTAAGCACTCCCAATAATCAGCACCTCTTAGCAAGGGCATCCTCAGGGTGCCCCAATGCTGTTTCTCCCCACCCTTGACTTTTGTCGCTTGATCTTTTATAATTAGAATTAATCGGTCAGTCAATTAATATTCAGGATGGGACAGGTGCAAGTCCTATCCCGACGAGAAGCGAGCGTTTCGTATGGCGAGAACACCAAAGGTTGTGGAAGATCGGCGCGAACAAATTATCGATGCGGCTATGCGCGTCTTTGCCGAGAAAGGATTCACCAGGGCAACGAATAGAGATATTGCCCGCGAAGCTGGTATTACGCCCGGTCTGATATATCATTACTTTGAGAATAAGGAAGCTGTCTTCCGAGCGATTATTGAGGCCCGTTCTCCCTTGCATATGATGAGAACGCTGCCAATGGAGGCGCTGGCGCAGCCTCCAGAAGTACTTCTGCGTTTTCTGGCCCTGCGCGTGCTAGCTATTGTCGAGGGTGAAAAGTTTGTGCCGCTGATCCATATGCTCTTGCCGGAAGTGATCCATAATCCGGCTATCTCTCCCTTCGGCACAGATATCTTTCAACAGGTGGTGAATTTGCTGAGTAAATACCTGTTGTCGAAAATGGAGAGCGGCGAGTTGCGCCAGACCGATTCTACGCGTGTCGCTCACGTATTCATCTCCAGCATGATGGGTTTCGTATTGCGTCGCCAGGTGTTGCGCGATACGGGGGCGCTGGCTCTGAGCCATGAAGAGATTGCTGATGCCCTGATCGATGTTGTACTCAATGGCCTGCTACCACGGTAAATTTTTTTGTTAGCGATCAATTGAGCGATAAGTTAAAGGCTATTCTGCTTTAAAGGAGATTCCTATGCAACCAGAAACTGTTAGCCGCACTCATGAGGTAAAACGCGTAGAACAAACAACTTGCTGTATTGTTGGCGGAGGTCCCGCCGGTGCAGTGCTGGCGCTGCTATTGGCGCGCAAAGGTATCCCCGTAATGTTACTGGAGGCGCATATGGACTTTGACCGCGAATTTCGCGGCGATACCATCCATCCTTCAGTGCTCAATATTCTTGACGAAATCGGCGTGGCTGATCGGTTGCTGCAAATTCGTCATACAAAGATGCCCAAAATATCCTTTCAAACTGCTGACGGTGAGGTGACGGTTGCCGATCTTACCCGCTTGAGGGTAAAGTACCCCTATATCGCGGTTCTCCCCCAGGCAGATTTTTTGCGCTTCATCACCGAAGAGGCGAAACGCTACCCCAGTTTCCAGCTCGTGATGGGGGCGCAGGTGGATGAGCTGATTGAAGAAAGCCTGCCTATTCCGAGCGCCAACGCCGCTGTCGCGTCCTGTAGCTCCCCGATTGATCGTGGGAGCGCTCAGGCGCTCGGCAAGGAAGAGGGGCGCGTTTGTGGTGTGCGCTATCGGGGAACAGACGGCTGGTACGAGGTGCGGGCTGCGCTTACAGTGGCGGCAGATGGTCGCTTCTCGCGTATCCGTAAGCTGGCGGGCTTTGAGCCAATCACGACCTCGCCGCCGATGGATGTCCTGTGGTTCCGCCTCTCGCGCAGGCCAACCGATGCCGACGAGATCTTCGGGCGTTTTGGCAGGCAGTTGTTCCTGGTATTCATTAACCGCTTTGACTACTGGCAGGTGGGCTATGTGATCCCGAAAGGGCAGTATCAGCAGGTACGCGCAACTGGTCTGGAGCAACTGCGCCATAGGGTGGCTGAACTCGCGCCCCAAATGGCTGATCGCGTACAGGAGTTAACAGAATGGAAACAGATTTCGGTGCTCTCGGTCGAGTCAAGCCGTCTACCTCGCTGGTATCGCCCGGGACTGCTGCTGATTGGCGACGCAGCTCATGTGATGTCACCCGTGGGAGGAGTTGGCATCAATTATGCTATCCAGGATGCCGTGGTGGCGGCGAATGTGCTCGGTGGTAAGCTCAAGTATGGCATTGCTGAGACGAGCGACCTGGCGAAAGTCCAACGCCAGCGCGAGTTGCCGACGCGGGTTATTCAGACCTTCCAGAGCGCCGTTCAGAAAAACGTGCTGGCGAATGTGCTGCGTGCGGATCGGGCTTTTAGTATGCCTCCTCTGCTGCGTTTCTTGCTGCGCGTCCCCATTATTCGTAATTTTCCCGCCCGGCTGATCGGCTTCGGCCTCTGGCCCGCACACGTCAAAGCCGATACGTGATAAATCTGGAAAGGCGAAAAACAATTTCGTGATGTTGTGGTATGATCGTAGGGGCGGGGCTTGCCCCCGCCCTGCTCTGGCACCACATGGCAGGGCGGGGGCAAGCCCCGCCCCTACAGACGTTCGTCTTGATACGGTAGACTAAAATCCCCTTCACTATTGGCTGCCCACGCATTACAATAAATAGCGTAGACGAATCATAAATATGCCAGAAGAAAATTTGGAGGCTCTCTATGCATATTGTTACCGTGGCTGAGATGAGGGAATTGGAAGCGCAGGCAGATAAACAGTATAAACTCGGTTCATCTTTATTAATGCAACGGGCCGGGAAAAGTGCGGCGGAGATTTTTATCGCCTGTTTACCTGCTGATCATACAATTAATGGTCTTGAAATACTGTTTCTGATCGGACCGGGTAATAATGGCGGCGATGGCCTGGTGATGGCGCGCCACCTGGAGCAGGCCGGAGCGATTGTCCATCTGTATCACTGGAAAGAGCGCAGACTAGCCGTGCGCGGACACACGGTCTCTGAGGAAGAGGCTGAGACCGCAACGGAGCTGGAGGCGATCATCCGGCACGTTCCGTACGTGATCGATGCCCTGCTAGGGACCGGCCATTCGCGGGCGCTCCCTGACGATATGCGCGCGTTAATCCAGCGTATCCACCAGGAGCGCGAAAAACGCCCCGAGCTGCGTTTTGTCGCGATTGACCTGCCGACCGGCCTCAATTCTGATACTGGCGAGGTCGATCCAGGCACGGTGCGAGCCGATATGACAATTACACTGGCCTGTCCCAAGCAGGGCTTCTTCTTCTTTCCCGGGCGCGCATATATAGGAAAATTATATGTGGGCGATATTGGCCTGCCGCCTGAGCTAGAGAGCCATTTGCGAACAGAGATGTTGACCGGTGATCTGATCCGTGAATTGCTGCCGCAGCGCCCGCTGGAGAGCAACAAGGGAACTTTTGGCAAGGTGATGCTCTTCTGCGGCTCCCTGCCTTATCCTGGTTCGGCCTATCTCGCGGGCAGCGCGGTGCTGCGGGTGGGTGCGGGCCTGGTGACGCTGGCGGTCACCGAACGCATGTTGCCCATCTATGCCGGTTCGCTGCACGAAGCAACCTATGTCTTGCTGCCCGAAGAGGATACGGAGAGCTTCAACCGCGCGAAGAAACTCATCAGCCACCTGGAGGGGTATAGTACATTGCTGATCGGGCCTGGCCTGGGGCAATCTCCGAATACGCGTGAGGTGATCCTGCAAATTCTGGAATACTTGCGTGGGCTGCCTGATAAGACGCGTCCGCAGCTTGTAATTGACGCGGATGGACTTAACAATCTTTCGGCGCTGGAGCACTGGTGGACCTTATTACCCGCGGGAACGGTAATCACGCCGCATCCAGGCGAAATGGGCCGTTTGTGCGGCGGGTTGAAGGTTTCGGGGGGCGATATTGACCGGCTGGCGCTGGCTCGTAACAAGGCGCGCGAGTGGAAGGTTGTACTGGTGCTGAAAGGCGCCTGCACGATTGTAACGGAACCGGAAGGACGAACGCGCATCAACTGGCAGGCCAACCCGGCTCTAGCTTCAGCGGGTACGGGCGACGTACTGGCAGGTATGATAGCGGGCTTGCGGGCACAGGGATTATCGGCTTTTGATGCAGCCAGCGCGGGCGTCTACCTGCACACCAGCGCATCCGAGCTGGTAAGTATGGTGGTGGGCGATGCCGGTTTGCTCGCCTCGGATCTCCTGCCGCAGATCCCGCGGGCGATGGTGAAGACGGCTCAGCCGGGCAGCAGGAAGAATACAACGCAGGCCATGATATATACCGAAACCAGTTGAACGCCTGCCAGCCAGGAAGTCTCGCCGTCCAGGCTGATGAAGGTGAACAGGATCGTCGCCAATCCCAGGATCACCAGCTCTAATGGCTGGAAAACCAGATCGAGCGGAGTGGGAAAGAAGAGGCTTGCCAGCACCAGCACCGGAGCCACAAAGGTCGCGACCTGGATCGAGGAGCCAGCGGCAATAGCCATGCTCAGATCGATGCGGTCGCGATAGGCCACGAAGAGGGCGCTGGAATGTTCGGCAGCGTTGCCCACGATGGGAATGATCACCAGGCCGATAAATACCGTTGACCAGCCCAGTTGTTGCGCGACCGGCACAATTGCTCCCACCAGCAGTTCGCTATTGATCGCCGTACCAATCGTCGCGACAGAAAGCATCAGGATTAATATCCACAGGCGGGGAGGTTTGCGTGTATCGACCTCCTGCGGGGCCGCTCCTCCTGTAATAGCTGTGCTCCCGTGGTCCTCGTCGCTATTCTCTTCGGCTTCCTCCGGGCGCACGGGAGGGCGAGCAACGAGTTTCGCTCCCCTGCGCTCTCTAGGATTGCGGCGCACCGAGCGCACATGAAATATATGGTGCGCCAGATACATGGTATAGACCAGCAGCAGGATAATGGCGACGCCGATGCTAATGGACTCCAGGCGACTATGATCTTTAATGGCGGTGGTGGCGGTATACGGGATCAGCAGACCGGCCACCGAAAGCACCATCATGGCGGAATACTGGCCCGCGTCGCGATTGCTAAAATATTGTCTGCCCCAGCGCCAGCCACCAAGCGCAATCGAGCCTCCCAGTACCAGCAGAGCGTTACTGATAATCGAGCCGGTAATCGACGCCTTAACCACCTGGAGTAAACCTTGCTGGAGGGCAAAGAGGCCGATAATAATCTCGGGCGCATTGCCAAAGGTTGCGTTAAGCAGGCCGCCGGCAATAGGCCCGACGTAGTATTCCAGGTTCTCGGTGGCCCAGCCGATCAAGGCGGCCAGCGGGATCAGGCCCAGTGCTGAAAAAACAAAAATAGCCGTCTCTAGTTGGCTTCCCCCAACTAGCTCCAGGATGGGGGCAACGACGGCTAATATGAGTAGCAGATATAACCAGCGTGGCATGGTATCTCCAGGCAAAAATACGCCTGTGACCAGTGGGGCTCGCCCCGCCTGGCATTACTCAGCGGCAACCTTCTCAGACTCATCAATCACTTTGACTGTAAGCTTTGGTTCCAATCCAGTTGCCACCCTTACTGGGATACTAAACGTGCCGGGAGTGCGAATAGGGTCCGACAGTTCAATCGAGCGGCGGTCGATGGTAAGATTCTCTGCTGCTCGCAAGGCCGATGCGATATCCTGGCTGGTAATTGAGCCATAGAGGCGTCCCTGGCTGCCGACGCGTGCTTTGAAGGTCAGCGAAACCTGTCCCAGGCGCTCCGCCAGTTGCTGATTGGCCTCATGCTGTTTCTCTCGCCTGCGCTGTTCGGCGGCGACGCGCTGTGCGCGATTGGCAACCAGCGCGGGCGTTGCTCCGGCGGCCAGGCGGCGGGGCAAAAGATAGTTGCGGGCGTAGCCATTGGCGACCTCTTTCAAGTCGCCGGCTGCTCCCAGCCCCTCGACGTTTTGTAAAAGAATGACTTTCATCGTAAAAAGCTCCTCACAGAGGGGGTAAAAACCCTTCTTCCTCTCAACGCGATAATACGGCAGTTAGTATACACCTTGCGTTAAACGAACGCAAGCTCTTTGCTAATGCGACCCAGGGCTTCGCAAAAGGTGTCTTTTCATGTGAAACGGCTCGCTTGCGAGCCGAGTGAGGTGAGGGAGGATGCTGGGTGCGGGCGCAGCCCGCACCCAGCATCCTCCCTCACCTTGAGCACCGAAGGCGCGAGCATTCAGAGCACGCAGCGACTTTTGCGAAGCCCTGTAATACGACCGGACCAGCATTTGATACAAGGCAAACGTTTTTTCCCCTCAGCCTCTCACAGCAGGCCTACCGGAGGAGCAGCTTCGTTGGCAGGGGCACCTGATTTTCTCTTCCGCAAGGGAGTACTGACCTGATGTAAGTGCTGGAGGATCTCCTTGTATGACTGAATAAAGCCGACCTCTGTATAGGGAATACGTTGTTCTTGACAGAAGGCCATGACGATATGGCGGGCCGCCGACAGATTGTTACGCGGCATGCCTGGAAACAAATGGTGTTCAATTTGATAGTTTAAGCCACCATACCAGAAGTCAGTCAAAGGGTGAGATTTGACGTTACGAGAGGTTAAGACCTGTCGATAGAAAAATTCTCTCCGGCTGCTTTCGTCGTAAACAGGCATACCTTTGTGGTTGGGCGCGAAAATCGACCCCATATACAGACCGGTGAGCGCCTGATGAACAAGGATAAATACAGCGGCTTTCCACGCACCAAAAAAGGTGACGAGGGTAAAACAGTAGGCTATGAAGTGAATACCCAGAAGGATCAACTCCAATACAGAGTTTTTGGGGCGTTTTTGCAAAAGGTAGCAGATACCCTGACACTGCAAATCAAGAAAGGTCAGGGTAAGCATAGGAAAGAAAAAATATGCCTGATATTTAATGATGAAGACCTGTATCAGGTTGCCTTTGCGCGGCAAATCTGCTTCTGAGAAGGCTAAAATAGGAATATCAAGGTCGGGATCGAGATCAAGGTGATTGGGGTTGTTGTGGTGTTGATTATGTTTGTTGATCCAGTATGCGCAGCTAATGCCGGTGAGCAAGTTGCCCGTGATCAAGCCTAAAATAGTATTTTTCCACGGCGCTTGAAAAACCTGCCGATGTCCGCTATCATGGCCGAGTAAAGCCAACTGAGTAGTCACAAAGGCCAGATACACGATAGCACAAAGCTGAAGCAGGACCTGCTCGCTACTGTGTGCAACCAGCAGAAAAAGCCAGCTCGTTACGAGCATGGCAGCAGTTGCAAGAATTTTCGTACTATAGTAAGCTGGCTGCCTTTCTAGCAACCCCCTTTCCCTGATCCGTCTTTTTAACTGCGCGTAAATGTCAGAGGACGATGTCATACGTATTACCACCTTCATTCCTCTTCCATTATATACCGCTCCACTATATACCGCTCCACCCAGGCGGAGAAGATGGGAACAGTGATGGAGAGGTGCGTGCTGCCTGTTATCAAATCGCGTTCACACAGTTTCTTAACGACCTGATGCACAACCTTTTCATCAAGGTGAGTATATTGGGTCAGTTGTGGGATTGTCGCTTGTCCCATGTTGACCAGCGCTCTCAGACAAGAACGCTGGGCGTCATCAGTACGGTTCCACAGGTCAACGAAAAAACTATCCCAATTCTCTAACAGATTATCTATGGCGGTGGTAACATCCTGTAAGCTGGCAGACTTGCATCCCCTGATATTCAGTCTATCAATCAATTCAGAACAGATTGCCTGAATCAGGAAGGGATGACATGCGGTAACATGAATGATTTCGCTCACAACCTCGTCATTAAAAATGTCATGGCCTGGCAGTTGGTTGTTGATAAGTGGATCGATGATCAGTTGGCGGGCCTCACTGTCGAGTAGAAAGCGAACAGGCAGTGTTTTAACATGAACAAAATAGCTGGCCCACCCTATTTCGGCAGGGGATTTAACCCCGCAGAAAAGGAGCGCCAGGTATGGATGGTTTTCGGTAATACTGCGGAACCAGTCGAGGAGCCACTCGATAGTAATGCTCGCCCTGTTCTCGCTCAGTTTTTCAAACTCATCGAATGCGAGTAGGATCTTCTTATTATCCTTTTGCAAAAAGGCTTCAACGTCTGCTAACCATTCCTCGAATATACCATAAGCCTGGCGCTCATTTTCTTTGGCAACCCTCTCCAGCTTTCTGTAATCTAATTCGTGAACGGTAGAGGTAAAATGAGGAATTTTTGTTGATATGGTTTTATAAATCTTTTTAGCCATTTCCCCTAGAAATCCCGCTAAGGTGGCTCGAACACTGGGTGATTGGAGGTCCAAAGTAATAGAGAAACAATTTGTGCCTAGCAAATTTGACAATTGGTTGAGTGTACTGGTCTTGCCCATACGTCGTTCGCCTTTGAGAGAAAGGGCCGAACGCTTGTTAAGGGCAAGAAAGCCTTTCTGAGCATCGGATCTGTCAAGGCCAAGCTCTTTTTTTAGCGTCTCAAAGATGTCCTGGCGTCCCACGAAAAGGTGGTCGCCGGTTTGTAGTGCCGGGCCTACTCTATAAGGATTGTTGATGGTACCAGGTTCTACTGGTTCATTTTTTAACATTGTGAGCACCTCTTCTGCCTGCTTTTTCCACTTTGTCACAAAGCTCTTGAGGCGGTTGTTCTGGCGCTCATGATGAAAAGCTGTGTCGGGCTGCACGCGTTTCAGATGATCTATCATGCGTCTCAATGCCTCTATGCGGCTCGCTCTTTCAAAGAGTATCAGGTAACACTGCACCTCCAGGCTCGCGTTGCTTAACTCTATCAGTGGGGCAACCCATGCTGGGTTGACATAACCCGCATCAGGTTGGAGAAGAGGTTCAAGGAGATTGGCGACCTTCTGCATCTGGTCCAACTCTTCGTAGGTTTCCAGCTCTCTAAGAATCAATTCTAGCATGGCCTGGTGAACCTGCCCTGCTTGCGTCGGCCTCTCCTTCACCACAAACTGGATTTCCTTCAATGCTATTTTGGAGTTCTGCGTAACGGCAATATAAAGCGTCTCTTGCAGTCCAGGCAAGCGGAGAAATACACACTCATCCCAATAAATAGCAGACCGGTGCAGGTACTTGAACACCTTTGGCGGATTGCGCCTGCTGCCCCAGCAGGCTATCATAGAAGATAGGCGACTAAATGGGTAGAGCGGTAAACGATAGTTGCCAGCCATAAAAGCCAGAGCAGCGGCAAGGGCGGCAGGCAAATTAGGAAGGAGGACAGCAGTGAGGCTATTGTGAATTGCCTGAGTACCCTGTACTTGTTGATAACTAATAAAGAGGCTGATGGAACCCCCCACTATTGTACCACCCTCCAGGCAGAAAGCCCATCCGGTGGACAGCCCCCGCTGCACACCAATCCTTGTTTGCATACCAACCTTTGTTTTAATGCTCGCTCGTATAATAGCTTCAACTGCCAGGGCTAGAAAACCAGCTACAAGAAAGCCCGTGCTAGCCCCTACTACGTTACCAACGTAAACTATTTTGATGAGATCTGGACTCCAATGGAGGCCGTTTTGCAGCGTCGCATAGGTCAAAAACCCCCCCAGATATCCTCCCAGGAGTCCCGCAAAAATTCCCAGGGGCGTGCCCAGGACAATACCTACTAAATGCCCAATCGCGGCAGAAGCCCGGTTCTCGCTTTTAATATCCCTGGCGCTGGCAAGCGTAATGCCGCTGATAAGACCGAATATAGCCACGATAGTGCTAAGAATCACAAGATACCCATTTGCCTCTATATTCGTATGAATGACAACTCCAGCCCAGATACCGCCGCCCAACGCCAGGGTGATGCCAAATGCACGCCCGAACCAGGCACCAAAAAAGATGCATGCGCAGACAACGATCATGATTGGCCAGGCTATATCGAGTAAAAACGCTAGCCAGGTGAGAGAGGGACTGAGCAAGAATGCTGGTAAGGGAAGAGAGAGTATATTTGGGGAGGAATATGCTCCCGGTATGAGGTCTCTAAGGATGAGCCGGATGGGAATGGCAATAAGGTAGGATATGAGGAAGAGCATGAATGCAAGCTTCCACATGGCTTGAAGACGCTCGCGAAAAGGTCGCTCAGAAGGATTGCCCGGTTCCTCGCGCGCGAATTTCGTCGGCTGAAGAAAACAGGAAAGCACGATGCAGAGCGGTTGTACGAATGGATGTCGTTTGATCTGTCTATACCGTATCATGTCTCTATTACCCCTCTTGATCCATCTTCAATACGCTGTAAAAGCTCTGCTCGATACGTCGGGTCATCAGGTTTATAGTTGTCAGCAGCCAGTATTTTGTCTTGATAGATCAGCTCACCGGTGAACTGTAGCAGCCAGGGATGCCATTGCTCATGTTCTTTATCCTGGCTACATTCCAGCAGAAGCAATCTTTCTTGTTCGGTAAACTGGGCCTGCTGACCTTTTACCCTCGCGAATAACTCAGCATCATGGCGTGAGAAACGTCCCAGCCTTAGCTGCAAGAAGATATTAAAGAATGGGCTGGTTTCGCTACCAGCAACCCTGGCAACGACATCAAGAAGTGGCTCTTTGCTGGCTATGATCAGGCTCAGAAGATATCGTTGGGCTATAGCGCGTAAGTTCTCAAGAACTTCTAAGCTGAAATCCGGCTGCTTGCAAATGCCCTCAAATTCGTCAATACAAAGAATGAAAACTTCAGCGTTTGCTGTTTTTTGCGCGACCGCGTCCTCTAAAGCAATGAGATTATTTTTTAAGTCAGGCTCGTCAGGAAGAGGGATATTAAGCGCGCGCAGTATTTCTTTTGTAAAACCGACCATGCCACTGCATCTTGGGCTGGTAGCGTCCAGATAGCCGATGGTATATTTATTTTCCCATTCTTCTTTGACAACCAGACAGAGGTAGTGAAGCAGCCAGGTCTTTCCCATTCTGCGAGGGCCGATAATAGATGTGGACTGACCTGTACGTGCTCGGTGAAGCAACGTCAGTATTTCCCGCTTCCTGCCAAAGAATTCGTTGAGATCGGTTAAAGTGGCATTGCACAAAAAAAACGAACTGTCTTCATCCCAACGCTGGTGAAGAACACGGGGGAAAAGCTCCTCCGAACTTTTTTGATAAAGTTCACAGAGCTTACGCGTATAGTGTGGCATGGGTGATGTGATGCCACGCTCCCAGCGGCTCAAGTTGGCCTGCGTGGTGCCAATCATGGACGCTACCTCTTCCTGCGACCAGCAGTGGTGTTTTCTTGCCTGTGTTAGCGCCGTATTGAGCTTCACGTTCGCCGAACTCCTCATCTCTTGCTCAGCCTCCTGAGCAAAATGTATCTTTTTACTGAAAGAGCAGCAGTGCATAACAAAAATATGAGCATATATATCATGTTTATATCATACCCTGCGCTCTTTGCCAATGAATTACTCGAATGGGTAGTTCATTGGCAAAATACCATGTTAACTTCAGCGTGACTTGATCAACGTAATTCCAAGAATGAGGCCCGCAATGAAACTAACCAACACCATGATAATGGCTATCTGTATGTCTATTTGCATACCATGCCTCCTTGCTGATAGGCTAGGGTGTAGTACAAGACTTGCCGGGTTAATCTTTATGCCGCAGTTGTGAGAAGTATTGTTTTGCCTCACGTATGACGCGATAGATGGTTTGTCTATCAATCTTCAAGTGGTCTGCTATTTGTCTAACCTCCTGACCCAGTAGCACGCGGCTCCAGACGTAAAAATCTCTTTTGCCGTTCCTGCGCCCCTCCAGAGCCTTGTGATAGCCGGTTATTACCTCGCGTATTTCTTCACGAATGAGTGCGTCATCTTCAGGAGTTCTTGTTTCAATAGCTACTTCAAGGTCCTCCTCGCTTGCGTCCTGAAGAACATTTAGTGAAATATTGGCCCTTTCCTTTCGCTCCTTACGAAAAAAGTCGATGGCCGTGCTGGTAAAGATGATGCCAAGCCACACGACCAGGGGATACTTGTAAGAGAAGGTGCCTAAGTATTTGAGGACCTTGATGAGGGCCTCTTGTACGACATCCTCCTTGATGGTATCTGGATACCCCTTTTTCATGTACTTTTTGATAAAAAACGCACGGCACTTTTGCCACTCGGGCGATAGGGGGTCTTTCTGCATCTCCGTGACAACGCTCCTGTCATCTTCAGGCCAATTCATAGAACCTCCAACTATGAATAAATGAGTGGATACGAATGATACCTTTTTATACGATGCGTTTTGCCTTCTCTATATAAACAGAACGAAAAAACGGGCAAATGTTTTTATCTTTGGACGAGTATAGTGCTGATGAAGATTATATAACATGCCTTGAAAAAGAGTAATATATATGTTTTATATTATCTTTGGCACATTGTTGATGAAAAAGAGCGAAATGGAAAAAAGACCCATTCCAAATGATGTGGGCAATGGTACTGGTTGCAGGGTACCCTCCTCTCCCTTATAATGAGGGCAGCGGCCAAGACCTTTTATTGCAAAGGACGTTTGTCATGAATCTTGAAGGGACGTACACACTCCAGGCTTCGCCGGAAGATGTGTGGAGCTATCTGATGGATCAGCAGGTGCTTTCACGTACTATCCCAGGCGTTGAGCGGCTGGAACTGATTGAGAAAGATATCTATTCTCTGGTTATTCATATCGAGTATGCTCCCCTGATCGGTACGTATCAAGGACGCGCTATTATCTCTGAGCAGCAATATCCTTATCATTATCAAATTACGCTTCAAGGGGAAGGTCGTTATAGCGGTGTGAGCGGCGTGGGACATGTGAGTTTGAGCGAGCGAGATAACAAAACGATTATTGCATATACAGGGACGGTGACGCTGGGCAAGCTGGGGGCGCGGCTCCCCGGCTCCGCTGCAAAGGGAGCTGCCAAGCTGCTGATTCAACAGTTTTTTACCGCATTGGCAGAGCAACTGCGTACTACCAGTCATGCGCGGATCGTGCCTGTGCAGGAAGCAGAAAGGGCCTCGATCATCAAGCAGCCTGGAGGCAATATTGTGGTGATGCCGCCCTCGGTCGCGACTGAACCGCAGGCAAAGCCGACCTTCGCGCGGGCGATTGTGAACTGGCTGGCTCTTGGGGGCGATGATCCCGAGCAACAGGCGCAATGGGCGCGGCGCGTGGGGCGCATTGGCGTGATTTCCGGCCTGTTGTTGCTGGTCTGGATTGGGACGCGCCTGCCCAGAAGACGGTAATTATTTGTCCATCATAGCGCGGAGACGCGCCTTCCAGCCATTCTCGTCGTCAGTGCCCTGATGCTCATTGCTGCCAATGGTCCAGCTCCGCGAGCCATCGGCGTTCTTTGTGGGCGTAGTTCGCTGCTGCCGTGGCTCCTTGTCGTTCAAGTTGTGGAGAGCAATAAGGGCAGCTTTCCGTACATCCTGGACAGGATCTTGCAATAGCGGGCGGATCGCCTCCTGGGCTGATTTGATAGCGAGGCGCCCCAACGCGCGTACGCTGCCTGCGCGCTCATCGGAAGTGGGCGCTTGCAACAGTGGGATGATATCCGGCGCAAGTTGTGTCAGGGATAGATCAGTGATCAGACGTAGCAGGCGATTGCGGCGGATCGGGTGCGTCAAAGTATGCAGCGCAACACGGCAATCCTGTATCATTTGCGCTTTGTTCGCGATAATTCCTGTCTTGAGCGCCTCGGCCACGGCAATTTCCGGCGAGTAGAGCGACGAGCCACGTAAGAATGGTTCGATCCAGGCGGCAACCGGTTCAAGCAGCCTGGTATTATCGTGCAATTGCAGGATGTGATGGTAATACTGATCGAGCCATTGGTAGAGCGCCAGCGTTACCTCTGCGTCGCGAGCGGCATAGGCGATCATCGCGGGCGGCAAGGGACGACGTGTCCAATCGGTGCGCTGCAAACTCTTGTCCAGGCGAATAGTAAAGGCCCGTTGCAGCATCGCAGCCAGTGATGATTCGTGCTGGCCGAAGATGGAGCGGCTGGTAGCTTCCAGGTCGTAATAATGAGGCACATTCAGCCCGCGCTCAGCCATCACGCGGATATCGGCGCCGGCTCCATGCAGCAGCACAATGGTCTCTGGATGCTCAAGCACCTCGGTCAGGGGTGAAAGATCGTTGAGCCGCAGCGTATCCACGACAAAACAATGCCGCTCTATCGCAAGTTGCAGGAGCGCAAGGCGCGGGATGGTCGAAACCGTCTCGTTTTGTGTACGCGAACGTACCTGGGTAAACTCCGCATCAATGGCGACAATGTGAGCCTGTTTGAGAATGTTAACCGCGTGCTTTAATCGTTCAGGGCGGTCCACCCATAGCCGTTCGCCTCGCCTGGGGAGTTGGCCCGCGGGGGGAGTGGGACCAAGATAACCCGGTTGCGCATGTTCCAGGTTGCCTGATTCTATTTGTGGTGTGTTGTCGCTCAATGAATTGCCGATCTATTTGGACAACCAGAATCCTCATCAGTCTGTGCTTTACACTATAACAGATTTTTGTGTAAACGTATAGTAGCTAACATGGAAAAGTCGAGGCTTCTCAAAAGTTGTTGCACGCTCGGGCTGCTCGCGCCGAAGGCGCTCACAGGCAGAGGAAGGTGCTGGCGGTGGCTGCGCCCACCGCCAGCACCTTCCTCTGCCCAACGGCTCGCGAGCCGTTCTGTCTGAAAAGACGACGTTTGAGAAGTCCTGTAGAAAAGTTCTACGTTCTCGCGTTGAAGAGAGCAAGGACGCAGAAGCGTTCTTCTAGCGTTCGGGTTTGGCCCAGATGCCGCGTTCGTGCATCAGATCGATCTGCTTTTGAATGACCTTTTCGCGGTACTCGGCGTGCTTCATCGGTTCGCGGTCGAGATAGAGGTTTTTAGGATAGATGGGCTGCTCGTAAAGCATCTGGTACAGCTCGGTGCGCAGATCCTTCATCCAGTTGTCCCATTGAGCGCGGGCGCGGTGGTCGCGCAGGGCCTCAATATCAATCACACCTCCAACATACGTTGACCCGGCCCCATAGTCCTGCTTGCCCACAATCTGACCTTTGTAATTGATAATATAGGAACGCCCCCCGAAGGTATCGATGGGGGTATCTTCCTCGGGGAAAAGATAGTACGTCCCCATGTTGGGCGCGATAATGTACATATTGTTGTCGAGCGCACGGGCGCGGCTCTGGATCTCGAAAATATCGTTGCCGGTGGCCGGATGAGGATAAGAGGCGCGATAGACCACCTCGGCCCCGTTCATCGCCAGAGCGCGGGCATTTTCTGGATACGAACCCTCGTTCGCCATCATAATGCCCAGTCGCCCGATCTCCGTATCGACCACGGGCCAGAAGGCGTTAAGGTTACGCCCGTATCTCTCTATCCACCAGTCGTAAATATCGTGGGGGCAGACGGAATGTTCGACGGGGAAGAGCGGCGAGACCTTATAGTGTTGCAGGATCACCTCGCCCTGCGGATCGAGGATAAAGCCCACGTTGAAGAACCGATCTTTGATTTCCGGGTGGCGGGCTTTGGCCTGGGCCATAATAAAGGCGTTGTAAGTGCGGGCGAGCTTGCCCAGCGCCTCGGTCTCCTCGCCAGGAATGTCGATGGCGCATTCCCGTGCGAACTGGACATGATCGAGGTCGAGCACCTCATCGTTAAAAGCCTGAAGCGCGCCCTCGGGAAAGGCGATGAGGCGGACGGGAAGATCAAGGCTCGATAGCCAGGAAGCTGCCTTGACGAGGTGTTCCAGGTGTTCGATGTTGCGTTTGATATCGGCGCGTGTGCGAATGCCTCGCACGGTGGGAATGAGTCCGACGGCTGTGTAGGGCTTAATCATACATTCGCTCCTTTGTGATGTCAGGAATCTCAAAACCGATAAAAGCAGGATAGTACAGGTATCGTTCCACCGTCAAGCCCCGCATCTTGTGGCTGAGTCGATGCTATGCTACACTGGAGGGGCAAGAAAAATGAAGGGAGAGACCTTTATGCTTGACGAGATTTTAGCGAACAATGAGCGTTTTCTCCAGGAGCGGACCCTTCCTACGGTTGGGCATGCTCCGCGGAAACATACAGCGGTAGTGACCTGCATGGATTGTCGCCTGGTGCAGATGTTTGAAGACGCGCTTGGCCTGGAGCGCGGCGATGTGCTGGAGCTAAGAACGGCTGGCGCGACCATCGCTGAACCTGAGCGCGAGCACGCGGCCAACGATCTGATTCGCTCGCTGGCGGGCGGCATTTATTTGCTGGGAGTGCGCGAAGTCCTGGTCATCGGGCATACCGAGTGTGGCCTGAGCCGGATCAATCCAACGGCGCTGACCGCCTCAATGCAGGCGCTGGGCGTTGACCCGCAGCAACTGATAGAGCGAGAGAACCTGCACGATGCCGAAGGGTTGGCGCGCTGGTTTGGCGCGTTTAGCGATGTGCATATCAATGTCAAAGAGGTTGTCGATGTGATCCGCAACAGCCCCTTCCTGCCGAAAATACCGGTTCACGGCTGCGTTATCGATATCAACACTGGTAAACTGACGCTGGTGGAGCGCGATAACAAGTAAGCTATACTCTGAGGAATAAATCATTTCATGGCCTGGAGCAGCGCGGTATACGCTGCTTCTGTTGCCAGCGTCTCAGGATGTTGCGCTCCCATCGCTTGCTCGCGGATGGTCAGCGCGCGCTGATAGAGGGATGCAGCTTCCTGGAAGTTGCCCTGCTTTTCCCGTAACGCCGCAAAGTCATGGAGCGTCGTCGCCGTTTCGGTGATCTCAGATCCCCGTCCCTGTTCGCGAATAGACAGCGCCCGCTGAAAAAACTCTTCAGCCTGCTCGTACCGTCCCTGGGCGACAGCGATGAGGGCGAGGTCGTGGAGCGAGTATGCCAGATAAGGATGCTCTAATCCTAGCGTTTCCTCCCAGATCCGCAGGGCCTGCTGGTGCAGCGGTTCAGCTTGCTCATATTTTCCCTGTTTGCGGTACATTTCGGCTAATCCGTTCAGCGAATGGGCTATATGCGCCTGGTCAGGCTCTTTCGCCTGTTCGTGAATAGACAACGCGCGCAGGTAGAGCGGCTCGGCCTGCTCATAGTTTCCTTGCTCGCAGTAGAACAGAGCCAAATTGTTGAGCACGGGGATCACGCCGGGATGCTCCGGCCCCTGGGCCTGTTCGAGAATGCGCAATGCGCGCAGGTAGAGTGGCTCGGCCTGTTCATAGTTTCCCTGCCTTCGATAGAGCAAAGCCAGATTATTGAGCGGACCGGCAACATCACGGTGCTCCGGCCCCAGCGCCTGTTCACGAATGCGCAACGCTTGCAGGTAGAGCGGCTCAGCCTGTGCAAAATCCCCTTGTTGGACGAAGAGCAGGGCCAGATTGTTGAGTGTGGACGCCATCTTGAGCGGCTCCGGTCTCCGGGCCCGTTCGAGAATCTGTAACGCACGCAGGTAGAGCGGCTTCGCCTGCTCATAGAGCGCATGGACCTGTAGATAGCTTGCCGTGTTATAGAGAAGAGAGGCCGCCTCCACAGACATAAATTCATAATCATAGATCAGGGCACAACACGACTGCGCCTGGGGAAGGTAACGCTGGCAGAGCGGCCAGGTATCCGTCGCGACCGCCGGGTTATTTGGGAACACGCTCGCCGTTGCCTGTACCACCTGTTGCGCCCATGCGCGTTGAATTTCTTTTGACATGGCATCTTTGAGCACGGCCTGCACCAGGCGATGGATACGCAGCATGTTTGTTTCCTGATGATATTGGACCAGAGAGAACTGGCGCAGTTCCTTGATGGCCTCGTTCAACTTGAGGGGATCTTGCGCCACAGGCTGCAAAACCGGGCCAAAGGAGGCGCTTGCCTGGCTGATCAGATCGTAGGGGATTGCATCAGGTTGCAGAAAGGCGCACAGGCGCAGGAGATCTGCGGCGGCAGGGTTTGTTTGCTCGATCTTTTGAAAAGAAAGCGACCATGTTGTGGCGACCGATTCAGGATACTCTGCTGACAATTGCCCCCGTCGTCCGAGCAGTTCCTGACGTCGTACCCGATACAACTCCAGGTACGTTGAAAGGCTGCATCCGACCTCGTCGATGTAAGCGCCCGCTTGGTCGAGCGCGAGCGGCAGGAATGCCATCTCAATGACGATAGCTTCAGCGGCGGCAAGTCGTTCTTCGGAGACCTGATCGAGGGAGGCATCGGGCGCCAGAAGCTTGCTCCGGCGCAGCAAGAAGAGTATGCCTTCAGCCAGCCCCATATCCTCGACTTCAATGCGTTGGGCTAA
>Ga0070741_10003413_pt1 | contig 39567 bp, 31 predicted proteins | sample Coa_R1_4_FD_66440 | JGI IMG/M metagenome (GOLD analysis project Ga0070741, IMG submission 66440) | Surface soil microbial communities from Centralia Pennsylvania, which are recovering from an underground coalmine fire - Coalmine... | ecosystem: Environmental > Terrestrial > Soil > Unclassified ...
AACAGAAACTGACCCTCGCGCCCGAGGAACTCCGCTCGATTGTGCGGACGGCCCTGGAACGGTTTCGTCAAATGGTGCAATACCCTGTCCGAACTTTTGTCTGAAGTTCAGGGCCAGTCCTTTGACAAACCGCGTGAATCGCAGATAATTGAATAGATAACAGCACAGACGGAGAGAGTACGTCAAACCAAGCTCCAAGAGAGAAAGGGTCACTGGCTGCAAGCCCTTTTGAGCGAATTTGACGGAAATTCACTCCCGAGCTGCGATGGTGAACACGTACAAGTAAGCATCGCCGTGAAACGCACGTTACGCGTCCAAGCGAAGTGACAAGCAAATGACGCTTGCGCTTAATCCGGGTGGTACCGCGAAGCCAAGAGCTCTCGTCCCAGAATGGACGAGAGTTTTTCATTTTCTATTCACAATGATCATTTATCATCTCGTACCGAAACGCTATTTTCAACGGCAAGACCCGCACGCGGACTATACGCCCAAACCGTTCGCGCAAGATGGTTTTATTCATTGCACAAAAGATTCCGCAGAAATGGCAAAGGTGGCGAACCGTTTCTATCCAGCGGAAAGTGGACCGCACGTCTATTTGTACATTGATACACGTAAGGTCAAGTCCAAAATCAAATACGAAGATGCAGGGCGCAAATATCCGCACATCTACGGCGCGCTCAACCGTGATGCAATTGTTGGCATCAAACCTGCGCAGCGGGATGCAAAAGGAAACTTTTTACCACCTGAACCGCTTTGAGCGGCTTCTGTCATTTCGAGCCGCTTTTGCGAGAAATCTCTCTTTTGCCATGAACGAGATCTCTCACCTTTTTCGAAATGACAACGTAACATGGATCGAACGAGGATGCGATGAACGGGAATCTCGATGAGTTAAAGACGCAAGCGTTACAACAGCTCGATTCGATTTGGGACAATGCCGCGCTCGAAGCCTGGCGCATTGCATATTTGGGACGCAAAGGCGCGGTCTCGGCATTATTTGAACAAATCGGCACGCTGCCCAAAGAAGCACGCGGCGAATTCGGCAAACGCGCGAATGAGGTCAAGACCGCGCTCGAAAGCGCATTCGAGGCACGCACCGGCGCAATCAAACAGCGTGCCCTATCCGAAGCATTAGAAGCCGAGCCGTTAGATGTGACACTGCCGGGTCGTCATCCCGAACGTGGGCGCATTCACCCGACGATTCAGACACTCCGCGAAATTTACAAAATTTTCGGCGAGATGGGCTTTCAGGTCTATCGCACCCGTCAAGTCGAAACCGACCTAATGAATTTTCAACTGCTCAACATCCCGCCGTTTCATCCTGCCCGCGACAATTGGAGCACATTCTATGTCGCAGGCACAGACGAGCGCGTTGTACTGCGTACCCATACATCGCCCGGCCAAATTCGCGTCATGCGCGCCAGCTATCCCAACCCGATTCGCGCCATTCTGCCCGGCATCTGCTATCGCTATGAACAAATCAGCGCGCGCTATGAAATTCAATTCAATCAAGTCGAAGGTCTCGTCGTCGGTCACACCATTACCTTTGGCGATTTGAAAGGCACGCTCACCGAATTTGCGCGGCGCATGTTTGGCGAACGCCCGGTGCGTTTTTACGCCGACCATTTCCCGTTCACCGAGCCGAGCGCGCAGATGGATGTGCGCTGTATCATTTGTGAAGGCAAAGGCACCGACCCGTTGTGCAAATACACCGGCTGGTTAGAAATTCTCGGTTCGGGCATGGTACATCCCGATGTATTGCGAAACGGTGGCTATGACCCGAACGAGTGGAGCGGCTTTGCGTTTGGCATGGGTCCCGAACGGATTACAATGTTAAAGCACGGCATTCAAGACATTCGCTATTTCTGGGGGAACGACCTCCGCTTCTTGGAACAGTTTTGACGACGGCTGACGAAGGACGAGTGATGTCGTTTCGAACGCGACGCAGTTTGTCGCAGAAATCTCTCCGTGCTCCGTCTTCCGTCGTCCGTCAATCTAAAAATGGTTACTCAATCTCCTGCCAGTCCCGCTACGCGCAAAGTCATTCGCACGATTGATGGTATCGCGCTGTTCGTCGTACGTCATTGGCTCGCGCTCTTTTTGATTATTTATGGCGCGTGGGTATGGTTGCCTTTCCTCGCCCCAATCTTCATGCACATTGGAGCGACGGGTCCCGCCGACGCGCTCTATTTCATGTACAGCTTCTTTTGTCATCAACTGCCCGAACGCTCCATCTTTTTCTTTGGACCGCAAAGCATGTACAGTCTCGATCAAATTGGCAAGGTCTGGTCAACCGAAAATCAATTGGTGCTGCGGCAGTTCATCGGCACACCTGAAATGGGCTGGAAGATGGCGTGGAGCGACCGCATGATTTCGACGTACGGCGGCGTGTGGCTCGGCGCGTTGCTATGGGCGCTGATGGGCGGAACACGCGCGCCCCGCGTTTCGCTCGTCCTATGGGTGTTGCTTGGCGTCCTGCCGCTCGGACTCGACGGCTTTACCCATTTCCTGAATGATATTGTCGCAGGCAGTAGCGGGCAAGGTTTCCGCGATACGAACGATTGGCTGCGAATGCTCACCGCCAACGCGTTCCCCGATTCGTTCTATTACGGCAATATGTTCGGCTCGTTCAATTCATGGGCGCGCTGGATTACGGGATTACTGTTCGGCATCACAACCGTCTTTGCCATTTTCCCCATCGTCGCGCTCGCCCTGGAGGACACGCGTCACGATTTGGAATATCAATTGGCGCGGATTCGCGCGGTGGAAGGACACTAATGCGTTTCTTTCACTCGCCTGCTTTTTCGCCAATCGGTCTCATTGGTTGGGCGCTCATCGCAGGAGGCGGCATCTGGGATTTGATTTACCACCTCGCGCCAATCGTCGCTGGTGTCCGTTGGTCGCCGCTCATTGATCGCCTCGGCGAATTCGGGCACACCGTGATTCTCGGCGGAATGGTGATTGTGGTATTCGCCGTCCTCCTTTACAACGCCCGACGAAACAAATTATAGAACCAAGATTGCATCCGCGAATCTCCGCGAATAATTCTCAGAATTCGCGGAGATTCGCGCAGATTCGCGGTTCTAAAAACTCGCTATGAAAGTGCCACTAAGCTGGCTAAAAGATTTCGTGGACATCACGCTTCCAATTGACGAACTCGCAGAGAAATTGACGTTCGCGGGACTGGAAGTGGAAAATATAGAGTACATTGGTCTCCCCTCTCCGCATCGGAGAGGGGCTAGGGGTGAGGTTCTCGCGTGGGACCGCGACAAAATTTTTGTCGCGCAGCTCGTCGAAACCCTGCCGCATCCCAACGCAGACCGCTTAAAGATTGTTCGTGTGGATTACGGACATGGCGAACCAGTGCAAATGGTTACGGGCGCGCCCAACATCAGCATCGGCGACAAAGGTCAGAAAGTCGTCTTGGCGCTCGAAGGTTCGCGGCTCTACGACGGACACAAAGAGGGCCGCGAGCTAATGACCTTGAAAAAGTCAAAGATTCGCGGCGTCGAATCCGCCTCAATGGTCTGCTCGGAAAAAGAGTTAGGGATTTCAGAGGAACACGAAGGTATCATCATCTTGCCCGATGATGCGCCTGTAGGCATGCCGCTCGCCGATTATTGGGGCGATATTGTCCTCGACATCAAAATCAATCCCAACTTTGCCCGCGCCCAATCCGTGCTCGGCGTCGCCCGCGAGATTGCGGCATTAACCGGGCAGCAAGTTCGTCTCCCTCGTCATTGGGATACGCAGGAAACAGGAACACCCGAAACCGATTTCGTCAATATCAATATCACAGACCCGAAATTATGCCTGCGCTTTTCGGCGCTGTTGATACGTAATGTCACCATCAAACCATCACCGTCCTTTATCCAGCGTCGTCTCGAACTCGCGGGAATGCGTCCCATCAACAATGTCGTGGACATTACAAACTATGTCATGCTCGGCTATGGCAAACCCCTCCACGCGTTCGATTACGATTCGCTGGTGCAGCGCGCGAACGGTGCGCGTCCAACAATCATTGTTCGCCCCGCGCATGACGGCGAAACTCTGCAAACGCTCGACGGACAAATGCGCGAATTCAAATCGCACGACATTCTCGTCACCGACGAAAAAGGTCCTGTCGGCATCGGCGGCATCATGGGCGGCAGCGAGACCGAAGTTTCCGAAAATACAAAAAATGTTTTATTAGAGAGCGCGATTTTTGATTTCATCTCCATTCGCCGCACGACGCAAGAACAAAAATTACCAAGCGAGGCAGCGACTCGCTTTGGGCGAGGGATTCCACCTTCGCAAAATGTCGCGCCTGCGCGCCTCGCTGCATCGTTGATGCGCGACCTTGCCGATGGAATGCCCGACCCAGCTCTTGCCGACAATTATCCCGCGCCGCAAACCGAACCGACGATTGAGGTCACGACGCACGATGTCAAGCGGATTCTCGACATCGAATTGTCCATCAATGAGATGGCGCATATTCTCAAAAGTTTGGACTTCCAAGTCGTGCACAGCGGCGCGGAGAGTTTGCGCGTCACGCCGCCCGACTATCGCACCGATGTGGATGGTGTAGACGATGTGCTGGAAGAAATCGTCCGCATTCACGGCTACGACCGCATTCCAAGCACACTGATTGCGGACGCCCTGCCCCCGCTCGAAGGCAATCTCGCGTTGGAGCAAGAAGAAGCCGCGCGGGATTTGTTAGTGGATAGCGGCTTGCAAGAAATCGTCTCATATTCATTCACGAATCCACAACACGAAGCGGCTTTACTTCCAGCTCCAATGAATGGCGAGAGCGACAAACAATTCCCGCTTCCTGTGCGTCCATACGTAGCGATTGAAAATCCAATCAGCGAAGACCGTTCGGTGTTGCGTCAGACGTTGCTGCCGAACATGCTCGACATTGCTGCATCGAATTTGCGCCACACGAACCGCGTCGCGTTCTTTGAAATGGGCCAAGTATTTTTGCAGCGCGAAGAAAACACCAATGCGCCCAATGAACTACCCGAAGATCAGCCCTTTGACTTGCCGCTCGAACCGCGTCGGCTTGGCGTGGTAATGACAGGCCCTCGCATACAACGAACGTGGCAGATGATACAAGCCAGCCCAAACAAGAATGGGCAAAACCAACAAACCGATTTCGCGCCGATGGATTTCTATGACCTGAAAGGCATTGTAGAGGAATTGACCAACGGTTTGCATCTCCGCGAGGTCACTTTTGCCCCCACAACTCACGCGATGATGCATCCCGGTCGCGCCGCCGTCGTGCGCGTCGGCGGCGAATCCGTCGGCGTGATCGGCGAATTGCATCCCATCGTGCGCGAACGTTGGGAGCTGCCCGCACAGCCGGTGCTCGTCGGCGAATTTGATTTGGAAGCCGTTCTAAAAGGGATGGACGCTCGTTTTCTCGTCAAACCCATTTCGCGCTATCCGGCGGTGGTGCAGGATATTGCGCTCATCGTGGATGAAAACCTCGAGGCAGCGCGCGTAGAAGCTCTAATTCGACAAACCGGCGGCGCGCTCCTAAATGATGTCCGCTTGTTCGACGTATATTTCGGCGAGCCACTCCCCTTGGGCAAGAAATCGCTCGCCTATACGCTGACCTTTCAGGCGCTCGACCACGTCTTGTCCGACCAAGACGCCGCCAAGCTCCGCGATAAAATCGTGGGACGACTCAAACGCGAGCTAGGCGCAGAGTTGCGAACCGCCTAGCTCTTCCGCAATCGCTAAATTCACCGCAGAGGGCGCAGAGAGCGCGGAGAAAAATAGGAACTGTCATTTCGAGCCGTCTCGAGCGGAGCGCTTGGTTGCAGGTTTTTGCCGCCCGGTTATGCCGAGCCAAAAACCGCAACCGAGCAGTCGAGAGATTTCGGCGATTCGGCGATGCACTATATCGTAAACATCGCAACTGCGCTTCGAAATGCCAGTACCTTAAAAACCTCGGCGCCCTCTGCGGTGAATCAAACACGGCGACCTTCGAGTCGCCGTGTTTCGCGTATGCCCCTTTTTTCCTGTATCGCACCCAAATCGGGAGTGCTATACTCTCCAAAGAGGCAGCGCGATGTCGGGGTTTAACTGGGTTGATTTCATTCTCATCGTTTTTTTGCTCGTCGGCATGGCTGTCGGTTACGCGCAGGGCTTGGTACGACAGCTAATCGGATTATTTGCGCTCTATGTCGCGCTCGTGCTGGCGACACAATTCTTCCGGGCCCTTTCCCAGCTGGCCGCCCAAATTCTCAAGATGCAGCCAAACACTTTGACGAATGCCCTCGCGTTTTTCGCTATTTTGATCTTTGTCATGGCGGTCGTCAATTTACTCGCGCTGGATGCATACAAATCCACGCGAATTCGCCTGCTGCCGATGATTGACCATCTTGGAGGGATGCTGCTGGGTGTAGCAAGCATGTGGATTATTGCTAGCATTATCGTCAGTGTTTTGTATTTTTCCGTCAACACGCAAATTTGGGCGCACGCCGAGTTCCCACAACAAGTAATTAAAGCGGGACTTGATACGTCGCAATTGGCGTCTGTAACCGAATCCACGCTCCCCATGATTGTCTCGACGATTCGCGTATGGATGCCGAACGGCTTACCTGCCTTGTTCGATATATAGACTAAACGGCTTCGCTTGCTCCCCATTACCCCCTTTCCCTAATCGGGAGAGGGGGTAAGTTTTTGTACTTGTCGTGGACTATGTTATCGTAGGTCTTAAAGATGGAACATGAACGTTTTCGACCTCTCGAATTTGACAAAGTACGCGCCCAGCTCGCCGCGCATACCGCGTTTAGCGCGAGTGAAATGTTAGCGCTCGAACTGGAACCTTCCGACGACCCGATAAAAGTACGGCTGTGGCAGCAGGAAACGACCGAAGCCCGCGCCGTGTTAGACCAACAACCGCAAGTTAGCATTGGCGGCGCGCGGGATGTTCGTCCCATGACACAGACAGCGCGCGTCGGCGGTATGATTCAAGCGGCAGAATTTCTCGAACTACGCACGACGCTTCTCTCCGCGCGCAATCTGAAACGCACCATTTCCCGTCTGGCCGAACAATATCCGCGCCTCGCGTTCATTGCGGAAGGCTTAAACGATACTCCGCGCGTAGTAGATGAAATCGGACGCATCTTTCGCGATCAAGGCGAAATCGCCGATGACGCGTCGCCCGAATTGGCGCGGATTCGACGCGAGCTGCGTATCGCGCATCAACGCGTGACCGACCGCCTGCAAAATATCATCACGTCGTCGCAGTACGCGAAATATCTACAAGAGCCGATTATCACGCAGCGCGAAGGGCGCTACGTTGTGCCCGTTCGCTCGGAAGCGCGTGGGCGCATCAATGGCATCGTCCACGACGCCAGCGCGAGCGGTGCCACCTTGTTCATCGAACCCCTCGCGGTCGTGGAGCTTGGCAATCGCGTGCGTGAATTGACCCTCGAAGAACAGCGCGAGATTGAACGCATCTTACGCGAGCTCACGGCTTTGGTCGGCGAACACGCCGAAGCAATAGAATACACTGTCGAAACATTGGCGCAGCTTGACCTCGCCTTCGCCAAAGCCAAGTATTCCGCCGAGCAAAAAGCCGTTGAGCCAATGATTGACACTGGCTCCCGCGAAGCCCCTCCCTATCTGGAACTTATCAAGGCGCGCCATCCATTGCTGGACCCAGCAACAGTTGTGCCGATTACTCTCGAATTGCAGCGCGCCTTTTCCATTCTAATTATTACCGGTCCGAATACGGGTGGAAAAACCGTGACGCTCAAGACCGTCGGCTTGCTGGCACTGATGGCGCAGAGTGGATTGCATATTCCCGCCGCAGCGGGTTCGCGGCTTCCCGTGTACACAGGCATCTTTGCCGACATCGGGGATGAGCAATCTATCGAGCAAAATCTTTCCACATTTTCGGGACATCTCAAAAATATCATCAGCATTCTGCGCGCGGCGACGCCACAATCCCTCGTCCTATTTGATGAACTAGGCGCAGGCACCGACCCAGTGGAAGGCGCGGCGCTCGCACGGGCGATTGTGGAGCATCTGTTAGAGCGCCATATTCCTGCGCTGATTGCAACCCATTATGCCGAGCTCAAAGCGTTCGCGCACACGACGCCCGGCGTAGAAAATGCTTCGATGGAATTTGACGTAGAGACACTCGCGCCGACCTATCAATTGACCATTGGTTTGCCGGGTCGCTCAAACGCGTTTGCTATCGCCACACGACTCGGTTTAGACCGACCTCTTGTAGAACGGGCACGCGAAAATGTGGGCAAAAGCAACGTCGAATTGGAAACACTCCTCGCGCAATTGAAAAAATCGCGCGAAGAAACGGCGCGCGAACAATCGCGCGCCGCCGCCGCCCGCGAATCCGCCGAACGCGCCTCCAAGCAAGCGCGCCGCGAGCTCGCTGAAACCCAGCGCCAGCGCACTGAAATTTTGCGCCAAACACGTGAACAAGCGCGTTCGGAACTGGAAGCGACACGTGCGGAATTGAATCGGCTTAAACGCGAATGGCGCGAGAGTCCCGCAAGCCGTGAGGCCGCGAAACGCGCAGAAGAAGAACTGGAAGCGTTAGAAAGCTTGACCCAGACACACAACCTATCCTCTCCCGAAGCGCCACATCCTGCGCCTGCCCCAAGTGAGCGCATCGCCGTCGGGGATCGTGTATATATACCACGTTTAAATCAATATGGTGATGTGGTCGGCGTCGGCAGCGAATTCGTTGTGCAGGTCGGTTCGTTTCGCATGACGTTGCCGCCCAATCAAGTCGAGGTACAAGCCCATGCGCCTTCCGCCGCGCCGCCACGGCCCCAAGCTAGCGTCGTACTCCCTGAAGCCCAATCGCCGGGCATTGAAGTCCATTTACGTGGAATGCGCGCCGATGAAGCGCTTGAGACCTTAGAAAAATATCTCGACCGCGCATACTTAGCGGGACTGCCCTACGTGCGCGTGGTACATGGCAAAGGAACAGGTACGCTTCGCAAACTCGCGCGCGATTTCCTCGCATCCAGTCCCCTCGTCACTTCCTACCAGACCGCAGAACCGAGCGAGGGCGGCGAAGGTGTCACGATTGCGAAATTAGCGAGTCGGTAAACTTTTGAAGAAATAAAACGAGGTGACACAATGTCGCCTCGTTTTATTTCAACAGGATTCAGATTCTTTATTCTGCGGGCTGCGGCGTCGGCGCAGCGGTGGAAGCAGGTGCAGAGCCGCGTGGGACAAGAATCGCGATCAATCCGCCGAACGCGAACAAGACGCTGGCGATGTCTAAAAGGAGGACCGCGCCGAGCGAGTCCGCGAGGAGACTGGTACTAGCAATGGCAATGAGCTGCGCGGCTGCCATCGTCGTCTGCATCAACCCCGAGACGCGGCCGCGATTCGAATCATCGCTGCCAATTTGAATCAGCGTCATCAATCCCACGTCGAATGCGATAAAGACGACTCCCGCAGGCAGAATCAAGGCAATGGCGACAAAGATAGACGGTTGATTGACAATGGCAAGAAGCACAAGACCGGAAATGAGACCGCCCGCAATCACCATCATGCGAGGCGAGACACGCGCGGCAATGGCACCGACCACGAGTGTACCAATCACACCGCCTATTCCTTGCGCGCTAATCAACCAGCCAAATTCCGTCGCGCCGACATGCCAGATTTGATTAACCATCACGACGAGCAGGACGTTAATAATACCCTGCGACAAAAAGAGTAACACCAGCGAGCCAAACACAATACGCAATATCGGACGGTCCAGGACGACGCGGATGCCTTGCGCTAACTCTTCCGTAATTTGCGTCACGGCTTGCCGCGCATTGGCGGCTTGCGCTGCTACGGTTTGGCGAAGCGGAATTTGCAAGAGCAGCACCATTAACGCCGAGAACAAATAGCTTGCGCTATCAAACAGTGCCGCGCTATGCGGACCAAACGTAGCGACTAAGACACCGCCGAGCGCGGGTCCTGCAAGCTGCGCCAGCGCTTGAGATGCGCCGAGCGCCGCATTAGCGCGCGTGAGTTCTTCTTCGCCATTGACCAATGTCGGGACGACCGCCATAACGGAGGGGCGAAAAAATTGGGATACTGCCGATTCCGAAAATGCCAATAAATAAATGATCCAGACCTGATCCGCAGTATTGACAAACAAATACCCCAGCATCAACGCCCCGCGAATCAAATCCGAAGCAATCATCAAGCGTTTGCGGTCGAGCCGGTCTACAAAGACCCCTGCAATAGGACTAAGCACGAACTGCGGGATCATCAGCGCCGCGAACATAATACCCGTTGCCATCGCCGAGCCAGTGAGTTGAAACACCCAAAACGGTAGCGCGATGAACAGCACCATGTCGCCTGCCAATGAAGCAAATTGTCCCGTAAAAAGCAGCGCGATATTGCGGTTGCGAAATGCTTGAAACATGATTTGTTCCTCAAAAGAAAACCTCGCAGTGGTCTGCGAGGCTTCTTTGCCTACTCGATATACACCTCGACGTGTTCGCCGTCCGCTTCATCCTCGACATCTACAATCTTGCCTGTCCCCCCTGCTTTGATGGCGCTCATAATTTGATTCATATTCAAGCCTTCCATGCCGACAGGCGAAAATTTCGCGCCCATCTTGAGTCCAATATCCACAAGGCTCAAGGGGATATTCACGTTCACCTTTCGCTTGCCGCTGCGGAGGTCAGTCACCCGCACGCGCAGCCAGCGCCCGCGCGTTTGTGGCGAAGGCGGTGGGGCAACGTCAGTCGTAGAGTTGGTTTCGAGTGCCGCGAGCAGACGCGCGCCCTCTTCGGCGGAAATCTGCCGATTCTCAATCATCCTCAAAATCTGCATCCGTTCTTCGGTGGTAGCCATAGTTCTCTCTCTAGTCAATGACCCAGAGTAACGCACCATTTCATTATTCTGGGCATCCCATTTTTCGCGTAGAGTCGTGAGCCAGTGGCTCATCGCCAGCTCCTTCCCATAAACCGCAAGGGTCTTTGGAGACCCTTGCGGTTTGAACTTGCTAGTTTCGCAATTTTTTCGCCATCAACGTCAGTCCACGTGTAGGAATAAAACCCGCATCCGCTAGCGCGGCGATCAATTCAGAATGGCTCGCCAACACGCGCGCTTGAATCTCACGCGGCGGAAAATGCGCCAGTCGTTTTAATGCCGCCGCCACAAGGCCCGCTTCCAGTGCGCCGCGCGCACTAGGGATTACGCGAATATCGAGCGAGTGCGGCGTTCCAAGACGTTGGCCATGCAGGGAAACAACCGCCGTCAATTCGTTATTTTGAAAATACCCCCACCGTTCAGTGGATTGAAGAATAAAAAAATCGAGGGCGCGTTCAGCCATACGGTCTTCAAAGCGCACGCCGAAATCGGATAGGCTCGGTGGACGAAACGCGCGCAATTCTTCACTCATCCCTGCGCGTGCCACTTCGTACGCCGCGCGCAAATCGCTATCGCGCAATCGCACCAACGGCAGCGGCGTAGCAGGGTACGGACGCACACGCGTCCGAATGTACTGCGTCTCCGTATCCACCGTTTCAAAACCCAATCCCTGATAGAGTCGCACCGCGCCCACATTCCAGGGACGAACATTCAAAATAATCCAGCGCGCCCCGCGGCCGCGCGCTTCGTCAATCGCGGCGTCCATTAACTGCCGCGCAATCCCGCGTCGCCGATATTTTTCTGTCACGGCGACATTGCTGATGAGCCAGCGCGCCGCTCGATTGTCGTCTAGGGTCAGCGTGACATTGCCAATAATCCGCCCATTTTCTTCATAAACAAAGCCGCGCAAGTTTTCTGTCGGAACAGGCATGAACGCGGTGGACATGAGCGCCGCGCCCACCTGTCGCAGCACTGGCACGCGCGACCATGCATGGAGCGCGCCGAGGTCCTCCCGAAATGCCTCTTCCAGCAACAACGCGACCTGTCGCAAATCGCGCGTCGGATTCAGCGGACGCACGCCGCGAAACGTTTCACTACCCTGCCGAACCGTTTGCGCGACCATTTCCCGCTAGTCCAAGCCGACGACCACCAATGTACTTTTGCCGCGTTCCAGTTTTTCTTCTTCCACGCGCACAAATTCCAGCCCCATCGTCGAATCCAGATATTCACTTACATCTTCGCCGCGCCGCGCGAGGGCGGCAAGTTTTGCGGCGCGTTGAAATGAAAGCTGCCGAGCGAACGCCGCGCCGACAAGTGGAATCGGGAGTGGAATGGAAACGTTCACCTTTTCATGCTTGCCATATTTCACTTCATGCACATACACGCGAAACCAAATGAAAAAGAGACGGCGCAGCGCGCGTCCCGCTGGAATCGTTGACAGCTCTTGCAATTGTTTCACTTCATCGCCGAGAGGAATCACGCGCTCGGAGGAAGGAGAGTCGCGGATCACTTCAACCCGTCGTGCATTGTCTTGACGATAAGGAACGGGCTGGCGTTGCGTGGACTGGGTCATGGAACTCCTTTAATAAAGAGGGGAATAGCTTCAGACAGCCTCGCCTTGCAAAAGTTTTACCGCTTGTTCCGATGTGAGTTTGCCCTTGGAGAGGTCATCTAAAATCGCTCGGCGACGTTCTGGCGAAGGTCCTATTTCTTCACGCGGCTCGGGTTCCGATTCGTATCCCAGCGCGCGAATAATTTCGGTGAGACGCGCGCGCACGCTCGAATAAGGAATCTCCAATTCTTCCGCCACGCGATAGGCGTTCCCGCGTGTTTTGACAAAAATTTCAATAAAGTGGAGGTCGTCCGAGCCGAGCCGCGCAAACCGTCCCAAGCCAAAATGACCATGAATTTCCGTGCCACAGCTGCCACATTCCAGTCCAGTCACGGAGAGTTCTTGGTCACAGACAGGACACCTCCAAAGAAGCTTGTTCATATTGCAAATATTTTATCAGATTTGAAAAATTTGTCAATACTCCCGCAAAAATTTTCAATAATTTTACTTATTAGCAAAAATTTGTCACTTTGCTCGCTTTGCCTCAAATTCTGCCAAAGCACGTTTATACTCTTCTGGTGTCAGAAATTTGCCACGCTCAATCGTTTGCTCGGTGATATTGCCATTCGCATCAAACCGTACGTCGGCATACATCAGTTGAAAGCAAGTACTGTCCATAATCTCTTTCCGTAAGTATCGCCCGCCTGTTTCATAATCCGTGCTGATGTCATTGCGCTTGTCCACGCGAATCGCAACCGGCGCACCACATTTGCCGCACTGCACATACAACCATAACGCGTTCGGATCAGCCGAGTCGAGCGCACTCGATGAATCCGTACCGCCGAAAATTTTGCGAAGAAAAGACATAACGACTCCTTTGAATGAACAATGAACAATAGGAAATGCAGAATGACTAACGACTATTGTCTAATGTCTAACGGCTGGCAAGCTGCGGCACGATGAACCACGCCAAGCAAATGTAATCGAGCGCGAGCATGACAAGATACAACAACGCAAATATCACGCGCGAATAGCGCACGTTCAGCAATTCGTACAAACCCGCCGACCAGAGCGCCGCGATTGAAATTAACGCGGGGAACAAGTAACGTCCCTGCGGTTGGACATATTTTAAATTGTAATAGACATGCGCCGCCAACGCGAGCAGCAACAGAATACCGAGCAAGAGCCACGTCCAACGCGTTTCAGTACTAAATATACGGCGCTCGCGCCACAAACGAATAACCCAGAACAATGCGCCAATCGTCGCCGCCACGCTCAAAAGAAACAGTACCACATAGATGCGATCATTAATCAGAACACCCATCCAACCGAACTGTGCCCAAAAGGATTTGAATGAGATCGCAAAAAAATCAAATACAACGTTACGTAATCCGTACTGTGCAATCCACGCGGCAGTCGTCGGCTGACCTGCAACAACCGCATCGTGCCGCGCCCATCCAAACAAATCGCTCACACCATAGGTCAACGCATTGCGGACAAACCACGCGATTGAAATAAGCAAAGCAATTGCAAAGAGTTCGACAGTGGTGCGCGCGGAGGATAAAAGAGCGCGCGGTCGTGCTCGCAGCGTAGCGAATCGCGCAACACTTGCCAAGCGTCGCGTCGCAAAAATTTGGCGATATCCCACTTCCGCAGCAATCAGCAAAATTGCGCTCGAATAAATCGTCGTCTTGGTCAACAGCGCGCTGCCGTACAGCACTCCACCCAAAATCACAAAGCGCCGATGAACAATTTTCCCCTGTACCCGCAAAATCGCCAGCAGCAAAATCAACGCAACAACGACTTCGGCGAGAGTATCATTATTAATTGCCGCGCTCATCGCAATATGCATCGGCAGCGTCGCAATAATCCCAACTGCTACCAACGACAATAATGCGTTAGTGGGAAATACAAGACGAAAAATTTTGAACGCGATCAGCGAGAGAACCAGCGCGAGCGCAACATTCAAGAGACGAAGTACGAGAACACTATCCACGCTAAAGTCGCGCGCAACCAAGTAGAACGGCGCAGCCAGCACATAATAGAGTGGCGGCTGATGCGATTCATAGCGGATAGTATCCACTGACATATCAGCAGGGAATTTCTCCGTCTTGATTTGCTCCAAGTACGCTTGGTCGTAATCGCCCTGCTGCAAAATGGGAAATGTTCCCGTTTCGGCGAGAACACGCACATAATTGTAATGAGCAGGCTCATCCGGCGCTTCCCAATGCGGAGTCCGCACCGTATACATCACGCCAAAGACAAGTTGAAAAAAGAGAATGATGCCAAGCACGAGGCGGTATCTAGTCATTAGACATTAGTCGTTAGTCATTAGGAGGAAGTAAGAGGCAGTGGGCGGTCAGCAGTCGTCCGTCGGTAGTCTGCGGGCGCGGTCAGCGGATGAAGAGACCACTCGAATCCGCTTATCCGCTTTCCTCATCCGCTGGCAGCGTCGTTCGTCGTCACAGCATATCCAGCGGATCAACGTCAATCCGCCAACCGGGAGGTGGAGGATACGCCGCAAGCAGCGAATGCGCGCCGCGCCCGCGCAAAAGAATGTGATACCGATATTTGCCACGCAGCTTACCAAAAAACGCGGGGGCAGGTCCAATCACTTCCACATCAAGAAAACCTTCGCGGCGAATGCGGTCATGGAGCGCCGCGCCATATTGATCGCTTACCGTCCGCGCCGCATTCGCGCTGTCCCCGCTGTATAACAGGCGAATAAGCGGACGAAAGGGCGGATACCCCGTATTCCGCCGAAACGCCAGCTCATGCTCAAAAAACTCGGCGTAATTGTGGAGCGCCGCCGCCTGAATCGCATAATGCGTTGGATTAAACGTTTGCAAAATCGCTTTCCCGCGCCGCGCCCCGCGTCCTGCCCGCCCCGCGACTTGAGTCAAAAGTTGAAAGGTGCGCTCGCTGGCGCGAAAATCAGGCAAATACAGCCCAGTATCCGCATTCACCGCCCCCACGAGCGTAACACGCGGTAAATCAAATCCTTTCGCAATCATCTGCGTGCCGATAAGCACATTTGCATCCCCACGCTGAAACGCGTCCCACAGAATTTCGTGCGCGTCTTTGCCCTGCGTTACATCAAAATCCCAACGTAATGGGCGAGCCTGCGGAAATTCATCGCGCACCGCCTGTTCTAATTTTTCCGTTCCCAATCCAAGGCCGCGAATACGCGTGCCGCCGCAGTTCGGGCATTTGCGCGGAAATGCGCCGCGCTTGCCACAGTGATGGCAAACCAATTCTTTCGGCGTTGCATTGCCAAATTGATGCAGTGTATAGGGATTATTGCAGCGCGGACATTTCAACGCGTGCCCGCAATCCCGACAAACCACCGCTGTCGCGCTCCCGCGCCGATTCAAAAACAAAATCGCCTGCTCGCCGCGCGCCAGTGTTTCATTCAATGCCTGCTGGAGCGCACGGCTGAACACCGAACGATTGCCCGCCACCAATTCCGCGCGCAAATCAACAATTTCAACGGGCGGCAGCTCTTGATAGCGAATCGGGCCCCAATCCGCTTCGTGGGCAATGACACGCTGCGGCAGTTCGAGCAGCTTGAGGGCTCCGCGCATCGTCTGCGCGTACGTTTCAACATCGGGCGTCGCGCTACCGAGAATCACGGTCACGCCATGCGTCCGCGCCAATTCCAAAGCGACCTCGCGCGCATGGTATGCGGGCTGGTTGAGAAATTCAACATCATTTTTATAGGAAGGGTCATGTTCTTCGTCAATCACAATCAGCGCAAGGCGCGGCAGCGGTGCGAACAACGCCGACCGCGCGCCAATCACCACATCAATTTTTCCATCCCGAATCCGCCGCCACGTATCATACCGTTCACCATCCGAAAGCCGCGAGTGAATAATGCCAATACGTTCCCCAAAGCGCGCGCCGAACCGCCGAATCGTCTGCGGCGTGAGCGAAATTTCGGGAACGAGCGCAATCGCTTGCTTGCCCTGCGCGAGAACGCGTTCGATAGCGTCAAGATAAATTTCCGTCTTACCCGAACCAGTCACGCCGTGAAGCAGAAAACTATTCATTGAATCAGTAGGCGAATCAAGCGAGACCTGAATTTTTTTCCAGACGGCTTGCTGCTCGTTGGTCAAAGTCGGCGCGGCAACAGGCGTAAACGTTTTGCCCGCCAGTGGATCTCGAATAATTTCCGCCGATTCCAGTGTAACGATTCCGAGCTGCTCCAGTTTTTGCAAATCGGCGCGTTTGCTGTCCGTCGCAGCATAGAGCGCGCTCACCCAGACCGGTTTTTTTTCGTGCGCCAGAAATTCAATAACGCGTTCAAGGCGAGTGTGACTTGCGCTTAATTGAGAGACGTACTTGCGGTCAAGCAAACGTACGCGCGGCGATTCTTCACTTTTTTCAATCCAGCCCTTTTCTCGCAACGCTGCCAACGTTTGTGCTTCAACATCCAGTGCGCGTTCCAATTCCTCACGCGTCACAATATTGCCATGTTCACGTAAATAGACACAGACCCGCGCTTGCGCTTGTGGCAAAGCGGGCAGAGCATCCAGATATTCAGGCGTCAGTTGATAGCGAACCGTACGCGGCGTGCGCTCTATCACGCCTTCCGCTTCCAACTTGGATAGCATCGCATCGCTCACGCGCGTACGAGCTACGAGTTCTTCTTCTGTGAGCGGTTCGGGATTCGTGGCAAGCGCGCGAATTGCGGCGGTGCGGCGGTCTAATCCAGCAACAATCGAGCGCGCCGTTTTGGGAGACGTGGCGAGGCGGATGGTATCAATGCGGCGCGGCTTGGCGCGTCCGGGGCGCACGTGCGAGCGCTTGATGAGAATTCCGCGTGCGACGAGCGTATGGAGTGCCCCACGCTGTGAGACCGCGACCTGTGTGCTTTTGATTGAACCCGCTTCGCGCACCCGTTCGATAAGAGCGCGCTGCTTGTCTGTGAAATTATTTTCCGTCGCCGCTTCCGGCGCGAGCTCAATGAACGTTTCTACCTTATCTTCAATCCCAGGTGGAAGAAACAACCAGACGCAATCCGCCAGCGGCGCGAGATAGCGGCGCGCTAGCCACTGCGCCAACTCGATTTGTTGAACTGTGAGCAGCGGTTCAGGATAAACAATCGCTTCGATGGAACGCGTTTCGGTGAGGTCGGTTGCTTCTGCGAGTCCAACAACAATCCCTTCCAGCCGCCTCGCGCCAAACGGGACCCATACGAGCTGCCCTACGCGTATCATGCTACGTAGGTCTTCAGGAATGTCATAGGTGAAACTGCGTTCCACCCAAGCGAACGGCGCGGGCGCAGGCTCGCCCTGCTCTGCCAAATCAAGATGGCGAGCAGTAATAAGCGGAACATGCACGACAACCTGCGCGTATTGGATAGACATACGTGAGGATAATTATAACGCAAAGCAAAACCTCACCTATTTCCGAATGATGCAGGTCTTTCGCAAACGAAAACGAGTCGGCAGTGCCGACTCGTTTTCGTTTGCGAAAATTACGTTTTATAAATCCCCGCCGCCATATACCCCACCGTATATTGCCCCGGCTCTTTGATGCCGGTAACCTCTCCCGAATTCGTTCGATGCAATACGCGTATTTTGTTCGCGCCGCGCAGTTGGGCTGCCATTAATGTCGTAATAATCGCCATGTCGCCGCACGCGCGCGGTTCGCCTTCATTCACCATATAATCAATCAGCGCGCCGATATTGTATTCGACGATCAAATTTTCAAACCCTTGATCAAAATACGTCACCGCATCGTAACTGTGCAGATGAGACAAATCAGAACTGGCAACGAGCAACGTGTTTGCATCGAGCAGCGGAGCGAGCGCGTGACTCAACGTTTCACATTCGTTGCGGACAAGCACGCCAAAGTGGTAGAACGGATGCGACATCATCACAGGCAACAGCGTAAAATTTTTCAACTGTCGCTGTAAAAACGGCACCTGCATTTCGAGCGAATGTTCGCGGTCATATGCGACAAAATTGATCGGCACTTGCGCCGTCAACGCGCTGACTAGCTTGGCGTCAACGGCAACAGCGCCTAACGGAGTTTCATACATTTCCGCGCGGTTCATCGCCTGCGCGCCATAATCCGCAAAGTGGCTGGGCCCAATGACAACCACCCGCTGATAATCTGCGCCTTGAATGTGGGTATACGAGTACGCGGCGGTCTGCCCCGAAAAGCGATAGCCAGCGTGCGGCGCAATCAGCGCGACCAGCTCGCCCGAAGATTGTGCAGAAGGAACATTCGCAAAAAATTCGTCGAGGAGAAAACGCAACTGCGCCGCGTCGCTTGGATACCAGCGATCATCGGCGCAGACAGAGGGACGAACGGAAGGCATATCGCGAATGGCGTATCACGTATCGCTTATAGCCTATCGCGTATCGTAATATCGTTTAATACCGCTGATGTGGAGGATTCGTGATAGGCGATACGCGACATGCGACCCGCGACACGCGAATCAAGTGCGGAAGCGGTACGTGATACGCCCGCGTGTCAAATCGTACGGAGAGAGTTCGACGCGCACGCGGTCGCCGAGCAAGATACGAATATAGTACATCCGCATCTTGCCAGAGATATGAGCCAACACCTCATGTCCCGTATCCAATTTCACTTTGAACATGGCATTCGGCAATGCTTCAGTGACTGTGCCCTCTACTTCAATCACATCTTTTTGTTTTGCTTCTTTATTCTGAACCGGTCTGCGAGATTTCGCCATAAATTTCCCTTCTATTTTTTCTTCTTCGTTTTTTCTTCCAACAAAATCGCCCGGGGTTTGCCGTTGCCTTCGTCGGGCCCCACAATGCCCATCTCTTCCAATTGATCCATCAACCGCGCCGCGCGTGGATAACCAATCCCCAATTTGCGCTGCAAGAGCGAAATGGATGCCTGATTATTTTTGCGAATGACCTCAATCGCCTGCTCCGTCAACTCATCGCCCGCTTTTGCCTCCGGCTCTGCCGCCTTTTGCTTCGCCGCGTCCCAAGGCGATTGCTGAATAAAACCGAATTCTTCTTGCAGATCGCGCCAATATTTTGACAACCGCGCCAGTTCTTCGTCGGAAACGAAACACCCTTGCAAACGAGTCAATTTCGCGGAATCCGGTGCCATATACAGCATATCGCCGCGTCCGAGCAATTTTTCCGCGCCCGGCGAATCGAGCACGACGCGCGAATCCACCGAGCTCGTAACCGCAAACGATAGACGCGCCGGGAAATTCGCTTTAATCAAGCCTGTAACAACATCCACCGACGGGCGCTGGGTGGCGAGTATTAGATGAATCCCCGTCGCACGCGCCATTTGCGCGAGCCGCGTAATCAATTTTTCCGTATCATCGGGTGCGGCGAGCATCAAGTCAGCCAACTCGTCAATGATGATGACGACATAGGGCAAACGGTCGCCGCCCTCTTTGTCCATCTTTTGATTGTACGCCTCGATATTGCGCGTGCGCGCTTTGGAGAACGCTTGAAACCGCGCGTCCATCAAGCTGGTCGCCCACCGCAGGGCAGGCACGACGTTCGACACATCGGTGATGACTTCGCCGAGCAGGTGCGGAATACCGTTGTAATTGACCAGTTCCACGCGCTTGGGGTCAACCATCACGAGGCGCAATTCATCGGGTGAATGTGCAAAGAGTAAACACGCGATAATGGAATTGATGGCGACGGATTTACCAGAACCGGTTGCGCCCGCAATCAACAGGTGCGGCATCCCTGCAAGGTCAGCCGCGGCCGGTGCGCCCGACACATCACGGCCCAGCGCGAACGGCAGAACCGCTTTTTGTTTCAACTTTTTATAAGTTTCCGATTCCATCACGCCGCGCAAGCTGACCATTGCAATAGATTCATTCGGCACTTCAATACCGACATAATTGCGTCCCGGCACCGGCGCTTCAATCCGAATCGGCGACGCCGCGAGCGCAAGCGCCAAATCATTCGACAGCGCGAGAATGCGATTGACCGGAACCTTCCGCCGCTGCACCTGTCCATCCAGACCGCGCCGTTCAATAAAGCCCGGCTCAACCGCGAACTGCGTGATAGTTGGGCCGGCGAGAGTTTCAATTACCTTCGCGGGAATCCCGAAATGCGACAGCGTCTCCTCAATCGTTCGCGCTTTTTGTTCCGCACTCGCTTGTGCGTATGCCGCCTCGCTCGATGCTTCCAATAAATCGAGTGATGGATAATGCTCCGCGCGTTTTACCGCTTCGGCGCGCGGCACCGCGAGTAGCGGATGATATTCGGACGGCGGCGGCGTGGGTACTTTCTCTTTTTCTTTCGGTTGACCGAGACGCAGACCCAAGAGCGAGCCGCGCGTTTGCGTTGGCGCCGCGGGTTCCGGTTTGCTTGGCGCTTCTCCTTTGCTTGGAGCTTCCGGTCCCTCATTCTTCTCTTCGTGCGGGGGCGTGGGGCGTTCACGCGGCAACGGCAATTGAATGAGCGGGCGATTGGAAGGGAGAGGTGGGGGTGGTGGACTCGGCGCATAACGCGCAACGGGCGCGGGCGCAGCATTCGCAGTGGCAGCGGCGGGCTGTGACAATCGCACGCCGCGCGTTTCAGTTGGCTCTGCTTCGGCGATAGGACGCATATTTTCTAATGTGCGTGTTAATAGCGAGCCAAGCCAATTTAGATTGAATGCAAAGCGCAGCATCAATAGCATCGCAATCAATAACACGCTGGACGCGAGAATCGTCGCGATATTTGGATCAACGATGTTGCTAAAGGCGCGCGTCAAAAGCGAAGCAATTGCCAATCCGAGATAGCCGCCCGCCTGCCCGCTTTCCGCCAGCTCTACCGCCTGACGGTCATCATTCGCTAGGGCGAGAGACAAGAGCGCACACGATGCGGCGAAAAGAATTTCAAGCCCGACAATGCGCGCCCAGGGGATTTCAAATTCGCCAAAAACATTTTCTTGCCGACGAAGAATCGCAATGCCGCCGAGAATCATTACCGCGCCGAGCGCATACGCGCCCCAGCCCGCAAATCGCGTCAGGAGAGTTGCCCAGATAGATGTGATAAATCCCGCAAAGCCAAATAGACTAAGCAGGGTGAGCGCGCCCAAGGCAATCAAGACTAGCGCAAGAATCTCGCGCTGGCGATGACTGCTAACCATCAGGCGAAAACGCGGCGGTTCGGGGGTCGGTTCGGGTTCGGGCGACGTACGACGTGAAGCACGCGGCGTAACCGATTCGGAGGGAGAGAGGGGTGTCCGACGTGGCATTCCGTTACTTCTTCGGTCTCAACTGGAGGCGAGACTATTCCAATAGCCGTCGTCCACTTCGGGCGGGCCGGCGAGTTGTGCCGAAGCGGGCGGGCGCGGCGTATCCGTTAACCGCAGTGTCAACCCGATGCGTTGGCGCGTCGGGTCCACATTCAGAACTCGCACCCGTACGGTGTCGCCCTCATGCACCACATCGTGAGGATGGAGAAAATTGCCTTCCGCGAGTTCAGAAGTGTGAATCAAACCTTCAATCCCTTCTGGCAAGCGCGCGAACGCGCCAAAAGAAACGACGTTCGTAATGACCGCATCCACAATATCACCCGGCTTGTAGTGCTGCGCGGCGAGGGCCCAGGGGTCCGGCGCAAGGCGTTTGAGCGAAAGACCAATTCGGCGCTGTTCGCGGTTAATATCAATGACATAGACCTTGACCTGCGCGCCCGGCACACAGACATCGCGGGGGTGGCCCACGCGCTGCCACGACATTTCCGAGACGTGAATCAATCCTTCCACGCCGCCCAAATCTACAAATGCGCCAAAATCCGTGACGTTGCGAATCGTACCGCTAAGACATTGCCCCGGCTGGATTGAATTCAACAATTGTTCGCTTCGCGATACGGGCATCTTGGCGATGCGTTCGGAAAGAATCAGACGATTGTGCGCCCGATCCAGCTCAATCACCTTGAGGCGCAAAGTTTTCCCAACATATTGCGCCAACTCATTCATACGCTCTTCTTCACTAACGCGGCGCGGGAACGCGACCAGTTGCGACGCGGGCACAAAGCCGCGTATATCCCCCAAATCTACCAAAAGTCCACCGCGATTGTAACCGACGGCTTGCAAGTCGAGCGTATGCCCCTCCGCGTAACTCGTGTGGGCAATCTCCCAACCGGAAGGCGCGGCTGTGGTCGGCGGCACAGAGGTAGGCGTTTCAGAAGTAATCGGCGCACTCGTTTGCGTCTCAAATTCGCTACTAACGGCGGGTAGAACGGCGGGCGACTGTTCCGAATTCTCGCCAAGACTTGGCTCTGCGCTGGTCGGGGACGATTCCATATCTGCGTCCCCCAGAGCAAGTTCACGTTGCTCCAATGTTCCATCTAAAGGTTCTTCTTTGGTGAGAACAGTCGGCGGCGTTGCCAATGTCTCGGTCTTGTCAAAAGGGTCTTGACTCATAGCGTACCTCTATCCCAAATAGCGGTGCAGTCAACGACGCGCAAATATTAAAAATTCGTGAAGATTATAGCCGAACCCTTTTTCCTTTGTCAAGCCAAGTGCCCGCGCGCGCTTTTAAAAAGTTTTACTTGGTTCTTTATTCACATTGCGATACAATGCGCTCTCCTTCGTATTTCTTTTATGTGTAAAGCGAATCGCCTAAATTTTTACCACATCGCAGTCAAGTGTGCCTTGCCCCTGCTGGTCACACTTCCTCTGATGGCGTGTGGTGGCGCGGCGTCACCAACGGCTCCAACTTTAAAGACTCAATCGAAAAGAGCTTCCGCTTCTCCTACAGTTATCAATACCGCTGTTCAGGCGAACGGTACAGCGACGATTGCATTACCACCAGAAATCGCAGCGGCATTCACCAAGACGCTAGCGCTGTCGAAGGTACGCTACGAGATTACTTCGGAAATAACCTATACCAAAGCGGGCGCACTCGTGCATCAGACCGGTGTGAGTGCCAAGGGCGAGGAAAATGGGGAAAACCAGCACCTCGCCATCTCTGGGATAATGAATCGTTCTGGGCAGCCGGGCACTTATGAATTTATCAAGCTGGAAGGTGTCACCTATGCCAAAGGGCTTGGCGGCATTCCCGGCGTGGACCCGACACAGTGGTATCGCTTCCCCAAAGAACTGGGAAACGTCACGCGCGATGCGCCGAGCATCAAATCCCTGCTGACAGATTTAAAATTCGAAGATTTTCACCATGCGAATTTCGCGTCGTCCGGCAGCGAATCGTTGGATGGTCAACCGTGCAAGATATGGTCAGCACAAAATGCAAAACTGGCACAGGGCTTTTTGGGAATTGCCAACAGCAGCGAGGCATCCAGCCAGCTTCAGGCGTTGGACAATGCGGAATTTCAAGTTTGGGTCTGCGCGGATGGCTATCTCCATCGCATTACGGGCTTGGCGCAGGGACATAACCCAAACGCCATCAATAACAAGGCGAGCGTGCAATTGACCCTGCGCATTTTCGCCCAGAACGCCGATGTCAAAATTACCCCACCGTCGAACGCGCAAGACTTTCAGCTACCCGTACAGGGAGCGGTGACTCCGACGCCCTAAAGTTGCCCTTTCCACGTTAGCTAGTAGAGAATCATAATTGGCTGATAATCGTTCATAATTCACGGTTGTAGAGGAGTGTGATGAGTTACAAGAAAAATCTTTTTCAAGTAGGTATTATTATATTATTCATGGTTGCGTTCATTGCGGGTTGTGGCGCAAACCCGACACCTACCCCCGTGCCGCCGACGCCGACAGATATTCCAACGCTTCCACCGCCGTCGCCAACAACAGTCCCTCCAACGGTGCCGCCTACTTCAAGTAGTACAAGTTCCAGCCCGGCGACCGGCCCGCTCACCGACGCCTTGCACAAGACCAGAGCCGCGACGACCTATCGGGTGGATTTGAATATCGGAGTCAAAGGGGATATGTCCGCTCTCGGTGGACCGACGCCAACCGCGGACAATGAAAACCAAACCGCCACTCTGCTTTCCATGCAAGGCGAATTCAATGGAAGCAATGCGCACTTTACAACACTCGGTGCTGCCCTGCGCTCGCTGGGGTTGGATCCGAATCGAGTTTTAGAAATCGTCAACTATAACGGCGACCTGTACATCAAAGGTCCTGTGCCCGAGATTGGCGCAGCCGAGAACAAGTGGTACAAAGCGCCCCCCAACGTTGCGCCGCCGCAATTGAATCCCAACTCGATTCTCGATGCGTTTGGCGCTACAGGGTTGAATCCTTCCGACTTTCCAAATTCGGGAACAGAATCGCTCGACGGCATGTCGTGTCAGGTTTATTCCGGAGACAAATCCGCCGTGATTAACGCGTTCAGTCAGTTGAGTAGCGCCAATGGTATGACGCAAGAAGATTTGGACGCGATAGAGAGCGCAGAATTCAAGCTCTATCTCTGCGACGATGGGTATTTACATCAGGTGCATATGCTGATTCAAGGTCACAACAAAACAAATCCCGCCCAGAAAGGTACGTTTGAAACACTCATCAAGCTTTCCGACTTTGACAGCAATTTGCAAATCACACCGCCGGCCGAATCTGTCCAATTACAACTCCCGCAATCAGGACCAACAGAAGCAGGCACAACACCCAAAGCAACACCAGCAACACCAACACCTTAACTACATTGGTGATTCGTAGGGGCGAAGCATCCGTAGCTACAACCCATTTCACCTTATGAGGAGAAGATTCCATGAATGTCAAAACCGTCGGCGTCGTCGGTTGCGGCTTGATGGGCAGCGGCATCGTCGAAGTGCTGGCCAAGAACGGCTACAATGTAATCGTACGCGAAGTGAATGACGATTTTTTGCAAAAGGGGCTGGCACGCGTTCATGCTTCCACTCAAAAGGCAGTGGACCGAAACAAGCTCACCGCCGATGCGCGCAAAGAGGCGCTCACTCGCATTGTCGGCACCACCAAGCTTGAAGACTTGAATATTTGTGATTACGTCATCGAAGCCGCCGTTGAAAATCTGAATTTGAAAAAAGATATTTTCGAACGGCTCGATGCGATTACACGTCCCGAAGTGATTCTCGCCTCGAACACCTCATCGCTTTCGATTGCCGAGATGGCGGCAAAGACGCACAAGCCAGACAAAGTATTGGGAATGCACTTTTTCAATCCCGTGCCCGTCATGCCGCTCTTGGAAATAGTGCGCTCATTTATGACGAGCGAAGACACGTATCAAACGTCCCGCGCGCTCGGTGAATCGCTCGGCAAAAAAGTAATCGTCGCCAAAGATTTACCGGGATTCATCGTGAATGCGCTGCTCGTGCCATACCAACTCGATGCAATTCGCTTTTACGAAAATGGTCTCGCTTCAAAAGAAGATATTGATACGGGCGTACGTCTCGGACTGAATCATCCCATGGGTCCTTTGGAACTGTGTGATTTCGTCGGCGTGGATACGGTGTTATACATTGCCGACGAAATGTATGCCGAGACCAAAGACCCGCGCTATGCCGCGCCGCCCCTTTTGCGCCGCATGGTCGCCGCGGGGTATCACGGTCGCAAAACCGGCAAAGGATTTTACGATTATTCCAATCAGGCAAAGAGTTAGAAGAATCCTCCTTTATGCTATAATTCCATCAATCTTCGTTCCCTCCAGAGGAATCAATCGTGGTGCGCCAAGTTCCAAAACCCCCGATTGCCACCCGCTCTCCCCTGAAACCTCCACTGCCCAAACCTGACGAAACGCGGTACGCGGGCTTGCCCCATTACCTCGTCGGACTGGTTGACGCGGGCGGCGAATCCCACATGCTCGCCGCGGGCAAACCCGGCTGGGTTGTCGTGCGAGCAAACGTACGCTCGCTCGATGCCAGTGGCGACTATGCCCATCTTGTAGATAAAGGACTGGGTGTAATCGTTCTCTTGTGTTACGGTGCTTCTCCACACGGCACGATCCCGAACCCTTCCAACTATGAACTCTTTGCGCGCCAATGCGCTGACCTCGTAAAAAAATCTCAAGGCGCGCGCATCTGGGTCATCGGCAATGAGCCAAACGCGGCGCGTGAGCGGCCCGGCTACAATGGCGCAAACAATTCCGGCGAAATCATCACACCCGAAATGTACGCGCGCTGCTTTAACCTCGTTCGTCGCGCGATTCGCCGCGTGCCCGGACACGAACACAATTTTGTCGCGCCCGCTGCGGTCGCTCCATTCAATACCGAAACATCCTATCCAAGCAATCCCTCCGGTGACTGGGTGCGCTACTTTGCCGACATGCTGTTCCAAATCAACGCGCAGGGAGGAATGGCGGACGCGCTCGCGTTGCACACGCATACACACGGCTACGACGGCAATTTCGTGTCGAGCGAAGCAAAGGGGACAAAGGAGTTCTCCAACCGCCATTGGCATTTCCGCGCCTACCGCGATTTCTTGGCAGCCGTCGTCCCAACCATGCGGAACCTGCCTGTCTTTATCACCAATGCCTCGCCGTTGGAACCCGGATGGACGAACGCGAATCGCGGCTGGATGCAGGCGGCGCTCACCGAAATCAACAAGTGGAACAGCAACACCAGCAATCAGCCCATTCAGGCAGTCTGCTTTTCGCGCTGGCAAAGCATCCCCGGCGACTCCCCCGGTTCGGGGTTGGCGGACAAGCCGCAGGCGGTGAACGATCTGCGCGCGGCGCTCCAGCACGATTTTCGCCTGCGTTGGCCCGGAATGCCCCCCACGCCCGATTACAAGGCGCAGTGGACCAATGTGTTCAGCATCCCCCAAAATCAGCTGACGACCAATCAAGTCATTAGCGGGCGCATCGTAGTCAAGAATATAGGCGCAAAGGCGTGGCTCGCGGGCGGCGCGACTCCCGTCCGCTTGAGCTATCGCTGGTACAACACGCAGGGCTTGGAAATCCCGCTCGACCCGCCTGCTGAACATTTTCCCCTCTCGCAAAATGTCATGCCGGGGCAAAGTGCCATTCTCGACAGCGTAAAAGTGCGCGCACCCCAGTGGCATGGCGACTATATTGTTAAATTCGACCTACTTCAGGAAGGCGGCGCATGGTTCAGCGCCGATCAATCCCCGACGCTTGATATTCCCGTCCGAGTCCAAGCCCCGCCGTACGCGCTCGGATGGGATGAAATGCTGCCCCTGCCCGACAAAGGGCTTGCGCTCAATTCTGAAATCGTTGGCACAATCAAGGTCAAAAATCTCGGCTCATTAAAATGGCAAAAAGCAGGCGCGAATCCAATCCGTCTCCAATATCGCTGGTACAACGCGCAAGGGGCACAGGTCACCCTCTCGCCGCCCGTAGAGTCTTTTGAAATGGACATGGACGCGAGTATCGGCGAAACCGCGACATTCAGTAACGTCGTTTTGCACGCGCCGAACATAGAGGGCGCCTTCACACTGCGTTGGGATTTGCAACAGGAAGGCGTTGCATCATTCAGCCAACGCGGTGCCGAGACATTCGACCAATTGGTGAATGTCTATACGCCCCTACCCGAGTACGCCGTCAGGTGGGTCAATCTGCTATTAGATGTGCGCGATTCATTGGAGCCAAACGAGACCGTGATCGGCAGCGTGACCGTACAGAACACGGGCGCGAAAATGTGGGAAGCGGCGGGCGATGCCCCCGTACGCTTGGGCTATCATTGGTACGACGCCGACGACAAAATGATTGCGCTCGCCGCGTATCCGGGCAATTTCTCATTGAGCCAAGATGTTCCATCGCTCGCCACAACCACAATTGAAAATGTCATCGTGCGCGCGCCCATCCCGCAGGCGAAATACAAACTCGCGTTCGACATGGTGCACGAAGGCGTGACATGGTTTTCGGTGGCGGGAGCAAAACCCTTTGAAGCGCAGGTCGTGGTCAAAACAGATGCCCCCGCCTTCCGCGCGCAATGGCAAGAAATTTTCTCGATTCCGAACAATCAAATCACGGCGGGCGAAACGGCAAGCGGGCGCATCATCGTACGCAATCAAGGCGCAGACATTTGGCGCGTGCACGGCGAAGATGCAGTCAAGCTCGGTTATCACTGGTTCAATGCGTTAGGCGATGAGGTGCCCGCGCCGACGGATCGGGGCACAGTCGCATTAGCAAATGATATTCTCCCGCGCGAAAATGCAACATTCGACCATGTTGTAATTCATACACCCATTACGCCAGGCGAGTATACCTTGCGCTTTGATTTGCTTCACGGCGATGAATGGTTTTCCAACGGAGAAAGCGCGCCCGCCGAAACACAGGTGCACATTAAAGCGCCGCCGCTCGAATGGGGCGCTGAATTTCTCGCCCATAACACGCCCGCGCATCTCACCATTGGACAAACTGTAGATGTGGCGCTGCGGATTGCGAATATCGGCAAGCAGACGTGGGAAGCTGACGGCGAGCATCCCGTTCACGTTGGCTATCATTGGTTGACCCTACACGGCGCGCACATAAGTGATGTACAAGAATTGCGAACGTCGTTGCCCGGGCACGTTGCCCCCGGCGAACAAGTGGACTTTAGCGCGGCTCTCGCCGCACCGACTACACCGGGCGCCTATCAATTACAGTGGGACTTGGTCGCGGAAGGAATTTCGTGGTTTGCCGATGGCAGCAATCAGGCACTCGTACTACCAATCAATGTAACCGAAGCCCCGACACCGACCACACTCTGGCGCGCCGAAGCAAGTCACAATGGCGCATCCGCGATTTTCGCGATTGATGGCGATCTCGCTTCGTTCTGGGCGAGTCATACGCGTCAAGCGCCGGGCATGTGGCTGCGCGTAGACTTTGGCAAGCCGACCTTGATTGACGGCGTTACATTTCGCTCGCCAGGACAAGGTTATCCCTTTGGATACACGGTGCGCGTTTCCGGTGATGGACAAATATGGCGTACCGTCGGTGCCGTCGCGCAAGGCAACGCACAAGATGTCGTTGCGACGTTCGCGCCCTTTGAAGTCTTGTACGCGCAGATTGATCTGGTCACGCCCCACGAATCGGAATGGATGATCAGTGAGATTCAAGTACATCCCGCGCCCGCGTGGAATGCAACGGCGAGCACCAATAACGAATACGCGCAGAACGCGATTGACGATAACCCTACAACCGCATGGACGACGATTGACGCGCAAGTTCCCAATATGTGGTTTCAGCTCGATCTCGGTCGCATCGAAAGTGTAAGCGGTCTGCGCTTGACGCCGCCGAAAGATGAAACCCCGCGCGGCTATCGCGTCAGTATCTGGAATAATCAAGCCGGTGGTTGGCAAAAGATCGCCGAAAAGTTGGACAATCGCGAACCCATCAATATCTCATTTGCCCCTGTACAAACGCAGTACGTGAACGTTCAACTTTTGCAGCCCGCCGATATTCCATTTGCAATCCGCGAAGCGCGCGTCAAAAAAGCAATGACCGATTGGGTCGGCCCGCTGCGCGCGAATGGTCGGCACATGTGAAAGACCCTCCGGGTTTCTCGCGCCGTTTTGCGGCGCACAAACCACGAAGGGTCTTTCCCCATTGAACAGACGTACACAAAATTTTGTGTACGCCTGTTTTCTTTTTGTAAGCGAACTTCATATAGCGATATTACAGAACGCTTACTACACGCATTTATCCCACTGCGGATAGCCATGTCATTGAAACATGTGTGCATTCTCATTGTATAATTTCTGCACATATCATCCGATGTTGGATACGCGGTTGCCGTGAATCAACATCGAGACCACTGCTCAACCAGAGGAGGTGAGACAGAATGAAGAGAGCAATGTTCATCGTTTTGCTAGTGGCGGTACTTTTAACACTCGTCGCGCCACTGGCAATGACGGCGAAGGCAGACGGACCGTGGGGCTATGGCGGCTACGGGTATGGATATGTCTTCCCGGGTTCGGGCTATAACAAAGTGTGCATGTACGCTACTTGGAACTGTTCGTACCGCTTTGTGCCGCCGTATCCGGTGTCGGGCTATTACCTGTTCCCATACAATACGTACTTCAAGCCCAAGGTCTACAACCCCTGCTGCTACGGTGGAATGTACGGGGGCTACGGAGGCTACGGAGGTTATTAGAACCTAGCCGCGCAGGAAAAATGCCACTCGCAAGAATGCAACCGCCGAACACCCTCGGCGGTTGTTTTTGTTTAGCGCAATGTCCTCCTTGGAACTTTTCTTCACAGGCAAGCGTCTATATCCTGTAATGCCGATGGAACTTGTCGCACAACGTATACGTCTACTTTTCATCATCGGCAATGGAACAATTTGTGGAAGTGAGACGTCTTTGTTCTGACGCTCACTCCCCCGCACCTTAAAAGATTCGCGCGTAGGAATATAGTACACTGCTTTTTTCGGGCATTTTGCTTGACAAGCACTCGGATTCGTGATATAAGTGTCTCACAATTTGCGGAATCTGCGATTCCACAAATTGTCGAACCGAATAGTTCTTGTCAGCCTAATCTCTGATACAGATCAGAGAGCGGAGGACCCAATCGAGGGGTGAATTTGGCGGCGAGACCCGCCGCCGAAAGGACATCTTTCAGTCCTAACCCGACAGCTAACTTCGTAGGCAGTGAAAGGGACAAGTCTGTAGCCTCGACCACAGATTTGACCTGTGGTCATTTGTTTTAGACGACTAAATCGCTGCGCGACTGATTCGCGCAGGATGACATCGGGCTGTGACTTGACCCCAGGTTGCAGCTCTTTTTTGCACCTTAAGACGCCAGACCAATTCATATACAAGCACTTCTTCTCCTCCTTTTCGAAAGGTTATCTCCTCGCATCGGCGTCTGTGCGGGGAGATAACCACGACACAAATAGCGCGGCTGGTTTATCAGTGTGGACAAACCAGCCGCGCAATTTTTATTGTCTGCGGTCTTTGTAATTTCGAACCCCTCATCCTTCGGGGTAGACTCCGTGAGAAATCTCGCAAGGCATGTCCCAAAGGATCAAGGGAACAGCTCGAAATCACACCGCCTGCGCGAGATGTTTTGACACAGCACATAATCCGCATAAAATACAATCTCTTGACGCCGAGGTAGCTCAGTTGGTAGAGCACGCGGCTGAAAACCGCGGTGTCCGCAGTTCGATTCTGCGCCTCGGCATTCATCGCGCTGTATGATAGCGCAAAGAATCTGGTTGTAGAGACGTTATGGCATAACGTCTCTACAACCAGAATTTTTTTCCATTGTCGCGGCTCGTAACCTTTGCTATAATCGCGTCGTAAAGAAACGTGGAAATCGCTAGTTCTACAGCGCAATAAACGCCGCGCGTATCGCATACAAGGAGGCATACATGGATGTAGGTCGCTCGTTTACCTATATGTTCGAGGACAAGGACTGGATCGCCAAGCTCGCGATTGGCGGCGTCATTTTGCTTACAGGAACCATTCTTTTTTGGCTAGTTATTCCGATTATCGCGGCATATGCTGTCGTTCTGGGATACTCGCTGGTTGCCCTACGAAATGTGTACGATGGGAGTCCGACCCCGCTGCCAGAATGGAATAACTTTGGTGATTTGTTTGTCAAGGGTATTACAGCCATCGTTGGAGTGCTTATATGGTCTATCCCAGTCCTAATTCTCCTTTGCTGTATCTTTCTTACGACCTTTGCAATAGGAGGAACGGCACGTGGTGACAACGGGAGCGCAGCGGCAACTTTCGGCGGTTTGGTCGTCACGTGTTTGACCTGTCTCACCGTTATTGTTGGAATTATTATTAGCGTCGTTACCTATGCCCCGCTGACCAATTTCGCGTTGACTAACCAAATCAGCACGTTTTGGGATTTTAGCGGGAATTGGCGCTTTATTCAACAAAATGCGGGCAATTACGTCATCGCCTTCTTGCTCGCCTATGTTGCCAATTTGATTGCAGGTTTTGGTCTCATCGCGTGCATTGTTGGTGTCTTTTTCACCAGTTTTTGGGCGATGCTTGTGATTTCTCACCTCTTTGGCCAAGTCGCGCGCGGAAACATGGCTCCAACGGATACAGATATGCTGCCCCCCGCCCCGCCACCGATGGATCAACCTCCGCCGCCCATGACGCCAGGTCCAATGGAACCTGCGCCAACCGCGTAGGACAACTTAACAGAGTTGTCTTCCTAAAGGAGTTATTATGGGTGTTCTTGGTTCAATCCTTGCCGCGTTCGGTCTCTCGGCAGCGAGCGGCTTGAATGCATATATTCCGCTCTTGATGGTCGGACTGACTGCGCGCTTTACCAATTGGATTCAGCTCTCACCGCCATTCGACCTTTTAGCAAATGAATGGGTAATCGGCGCGCTCGTCGTACTGCTCGCCATCGAATTCTTTGCGGACAAAATTCCCCTCGTGGATCATGCCAATGATGTGATTCAAACCTTTATCCGTCCCGCTGCAGGCGCGATTCTGTTTGCATCCGAAGCGCACGTCATCACTTCAATTCATCCTGTCGTTGCATTGATTCTCGGTCTGCTCGTAGCCTTTGGCGTCCACGCGACCAAAGCCACCGCGCGCCCACTGGTGACGGTGACAACGGGTGGAATCGGCAACCCCGTCGTAAGCACAATAGAAGATATTATCTCGTTCGTTATCAGTCTAACTGCGATTCTCGCGCCTGTCCTCTTGCTGTTCGCATTTGCCGCGTTCCTCTATATCGGCTATCGCATCTGGACACGCAAAAGCAAGCCGCCTGTAGCAAATGCCGCTTCCACTCCCTCTCCCGCCCCACCGTTAGACTGGCCTCGGTAAGATAATTGACTAAACGAAAAAATTGCCCGACGAGTCATTCGTCGGGCAATTTTTTCGTTTAGTCAATTTTCCGCATACGTCCCTACCCACTTTTCAATAACTAAACCGGACTCCACAAAATATGCTAGAATTTTCGTTAATTCTTTTAACCCCAGACCTTAAAAAGATTTCACGAACGCGTGTTCGGATTGTGTTATAATTTTTGAAATGCCTATTAAACCCGAAATCCAACAAACCCTCGACACACTCCCGCTCAAGCCGGGCGTGTATCTGATGAAAGACAACGAGGGGACAATTATTTATGTTGGCAAGGCGATTAACTTACGCAATCGCGTGCGCTCGTACTATCACAGCAACGCGTTTGACGCCAAAGTCATGTCGCTCACCGCGCACGTCGCCAAAATCGAATTCATCGTCACCGAAACGGAACTCGAAGCTCTCGTCCTCGAAAACAATCTCATCAAGAAACATCGCCCCAAGTACAACATTCGCCTCAAAGACGCCAAGACCTATCCGTATATCAAAATCACATGGCAGGACGATTTCCCCAAAGTCTTTATGACGCGGCGCATGGACGAGGACGGCGGGCGCTATTTTGGCCCCTTTACCGCAGTCTGGGCCGTTCACGAAACACTTGACACCCTCCGCAAGATTTTTCCCTATCTCACCTGCGACCGCGAAATTACGGGCAGGGACAAGCGCGCTTGTCTCTATTACGACATTGGCTTGTGCATGGCACCCTGTATCGGCGCGGCCAGCAAAGAAGAATATCGCGGCATGATTGACCGCCTCTCCCAATTTTTGCAGGGGCACAGCGAAGAGATTACCCAAAACATCCAAACAAAATTAGAGACCGCCGCCGAAAATCTAGAGTTTGAACGCGCCGCCGTTTTCCGTGACCAACTCCAAGCCATCTCGCGCATCACCGAACATCAAAAAGTCGTCTCACCGCAAATGGTTGACCAGGACGTAATCGCCTTTGCGAAAGACGACGGCAACGCGTGCGTCCAAGTCTTTTTCATTCGTGCAGGAAAATTGTTAGGGCGAGAATACTTTTTGCTCGAAGGCACCGACAATGCCAATGCCGACGATGTACTCTCCTCGTTCATGCAGCAGTTCTATGATCAAGCCGCGTATGTGCCGCCCGAAATTTTATTGCCAGAAATGATTGACGAAGCGAAAATCATCGAGTCGTGGCTCAAGCAAAAAGGCTCGACGACGACGATTCGGGTGCCATACAATGGGAATGGCGGGCGCGAGCTCTTGAACATGGCGGAGGAAAACGCGCGCATCACACTAGACACCATCAAGCAGCAGTGGCTCGCCGACAAGACAAAACACTTGCAAGCGGTCGAAGAATTACAACAAGTTTTGGAAATGGATAATCCTCCGCTGCGGATGGAGTGTTACGACATCTCCAACATTCAAGGAACGAATTCCGTCGGTGCGATGGTCGTCTTTGAAAACGGCGCGGCGAAAAAGAGCGACTATCGCAAATTCAAAATCAAGACCGTCGTCGGCGCGAATGATTTTGCCAGCCTCCAAGAAATGCTCCGCCGCCGTTTCAAACGCTATCACGACGCGAAAAAGGCCGAGCAAGGCGCAAGCGAATGGAGCGACGAACGACCGACGACGAACGATGAACAATCACAGCCAACCGATGAAATCAGCGGTCGGCGCTCGGCGGTCAAAAAACAAAAATCAAAAATCCCCCTCTCCAAAGGCATTCGCACCGCCGAGCGCAAGAACGATGAATCGTGGGCGCGGATGCCCGACCTCGTTATAATAGATGGCGGGAAAGGACAATTGAGCGCGGCAGAACAAGTATTCCGCGAAATGGGCATTGAAGGCGTAAAATTAATTTCACTCGCCAAACGCGAAGAAGAAATTTTCATTCCCGGTCAGCCCGAATCGCTGCGCCTCGCCCGCCATTCGCAGGCATTGCATTTGCTTCAACGCATCCGCGACGAAGCGCACCGCTTTGGTATCACCTACCATCGCAGCCTGCGCGCGAAAAAAGGTCTGCATTCCCAGCTCGACGCGATACCCGGCATCGGCCCGCGCCGCCGCCGCGCCTTATTAGCAAAATTCGGCTCGCTCGACGCCATCCGCGAAGCGAGCATCGAAGAATTGATTCAAGTCGAAGGCATGACCAAAAGCGCCGCGCAAAAACTCAAGGAAAGTTTGTAATGGACGTTATTTCGCGCTTGCAAGGTATCTACTTTTTCGACAAGCTCACGCCCGACGAATTTCAGGCGCTGGCGAGCATTTGCAAGCTGCAACGCTATATCAGCGGCGAAGATATTCTCATGCAAGGCGAGCTGACCACGCGCTTTTTCATCGTGGATGAGGGCTATGTCAACCTGCGACACACCGACTTTGGCGGCTTTGAACGACCCATTGGCTCCAAAGCGCCCGGCGAATATTTCGGCATCAAGATGTTCACGACGCAAGAGCCGTCTGAATTCACCTTTGAAGCCGTCGGCGCAGCATCCATGTGGGTCATCGAGCGCAACGCGTGGGATGCCCTGCTCGAACAGCGGCGTGACATTTTGGCGAATATGCCCGAACTGCGTGAAGAATATGCGCGCCTCACGCGCGGGCTAGATTGGCTCTCGCCGGGCGAGGTCATTGATCTAGTCACGCGGCGGCATTGGTGGGCGCTCTTTTTGATGATTCGCCTGCCGCTCCTCGTCGCTATTATTTTCTCTTTAGCATTCTTTATTCCCAATCGGCTCGGCGTGACCGACCGACTAACCTGGCTCCTGCCAGTGTATGGGATTGTGCTGGTTGTTTGTCTTCTCTGGGCAATTTGGGAAGCACTAAATTGGTGGAACGATACCTATATCATCACGAACAAGCGTGTCGTGCGTCTCAACCGCGTCTTGTTCATTTCCGATTCCCGCGACGAGATTCCAATTCCGAAAATTCAATCGCAAAAAGTAGATCGAGGCGGTCCTATTTCGGTATTGCTGAATATTTCCAATCTGCGGATTACTTCAGCAGCCAGCGATACGCCCGGCCTCGTCTTTGAACAGGTCGGGGATGTCCAGCGTATTCAACAGGCAATTGACGCAGAAAAAATGCGCGTGATCGAACGGAATCGCGCCAAGGAACGCGAAAAATTGCGGAATCAGATTTCGACCGAAATTCGCCATTACGTGTTCCAGACAGAAACGGAACCGCAAGCAACCGAAGCGACCACCGCGCTGGGTACTCCTGCCCTTGCTTCCACACGGGCAAAAGGGGGAGCGCCTGCGTATAGCTCCATTCGTCGGCGCTTTTGGCGGCGCACCCCGACCCAGGTCCAGGTTGTCCCTTTTAGTGCTCGGTTCCTTTCCTTCTGGAATGCCCTAATCGGCACCGAAATTCGACAAGGGCATACCGTCACGTGGCGCAAACATCACGTCGTTCTTTTGGAGCAGATTGGTTTCCCCCTCGTCGCCTTTCTCGCGCTGGTCTTGTTCGCTGTTTTTATCACCGTGAGCGGCGTGCCGTTTGACTTGGCTCCAAATGGGCTTTACGCTGTTCTATTCGTCTTGATGCTGATTGCTTTAGCATTTATTGCGTGGGAATGGCAAGATTGGCGGCTCGACCTATACCGTCTCACGGACAAAGAAATCGTGGACATTGAGAGCTTGCCCTTCGGACTGCGCTATGACGAGAAACGCGCCGAGCTTCGCAATATCCAGGATGTGAACACCGCGCGTCCTCACTTTATCAACACGCTGCTGGATTATGGCAATGTGGAGGCGCGTGTCGCGGGCAATGCCGCGCCGTTCACATTCACCAGCGTCTCGCATCCGCGCACCGTTGCCGATGAAATTCAGGAACGCATCGAAATGCTCAAACTGCGCGCCGCCGAACGCGCCACGCGCGAACAAAGCCAGAGCGTCGTGGATGCCATTGTCGCGTACCATCGCTTGCTGACTCAAGACCGTTTCCAGACTCTCACCCAACCGCGCCCCGCCCCCATCGAACCGACTCCTGCCCCGCCACCCATTATGCCCAACCCGCCTATCGTCACACAACCCGATGGCGATGAAACCGAATTCCCTCCTGAATCAGAATTATAAGAGCCTAAGTAGTTTGTGCGCCGAACTGCGGCGCGAGAAACCCTTAGGCTCTTATAATCGGGTCTCTACCGACTGTGGTATAATCGCGCTTCAGCTCTTTCAAAGATCGCGCGAACGAATGCATGTGTTTCTGTTTCGATATGTCCCAACTTGATTTTCTCTTTTCCGAATTTCAACGAATTAACGGCACTCCTCCCGAAAAAATTGCCCGCGCGCCCGGCCGCGTAAATCTCATTGGCGAGCACACCGATTACAACGAAGGCTTTGTCATGCCGATTGCGATTGACCGCGACGTGATGATTGCCGCGCGACCGCGTCCCGATAATCGCGTCTGTGTGGCGGCGCTCGACGTCGCGGGCGGCCAGACCGATGTATTTGACCTTGCCGACATCGAGCATCACCCCGATTACCGCTGGGCGAATTACATTCGCGGCGTCGCGTATTTCTTGCAAGCGCACAGCGTCAACCCTCAAGGCATTGATGCAGTAGTCACATCGAATCTCCCTTCGGGCGCGGGGCTTTCCTCTTCGGCGGCGCTCGAAGTTTGCACGGCGACGATTCTGGAAGCGTTCGCGCCTCAAAAATTAGATGGCGTCGAAATCGCGCAATTGTGCCAGCAGGCAGAAAATGAATTCGTCGGCGTCAAAAGTGGCATCATGGACCAATACGCGTCGTCCTTGGGCGAAAAAGACGCAGCAATCAAAATAGATTGTCGCTCACTGACCTATGAAACCATCAAACTCCCGCGCGGCATCACCGTCATCGTCGCAGACACCAACAAAAAACGTCACCTGGTGGGTTCGGACTATAATACGCGGCGCATGGAATGTGAGAATGCGACGATGCTGATTGGACAACTTTTGGGGAAACGAGTCACGTCGCTGCGCGATGTTTCCTTGAAAGAATTTCAACGCGTCGCCAAACATCTGCCCGACAATTTAATGCGCCGTGCGCGCCACGTCATTACCGAGAATGAGCGCGTCGAGCAAGCCGCCAAAGCCGCCAAGCAAAACGACGCGGTAAAATTCGGCGCACTGATGAATGAATCGCAAAAAAGTTTGCGCGACGATTACGAAGCTAGTTCGCCCGAGCTGGACATTATGGTTGCCATCGCGCGCCAGCAAACAGGCTGTCTCGGTTCGCGTCTGACGGGTGCGGGCTGGGGTGGCGCTACTGTCAATCTGGTACGTGACGCGAACGTAGATGCGTTTGTCGAAGCAGTGGCGCGCGAGTACGAAGCGCAAACGAACATCAAGCCCTGGGTCTCGCCCGTCCACGCGTCCGCTGGAGCGAGTTTAGTGCGTCTGCCCACAGGAGAAATGACGCGATGAGTGCCGCCCGCGTCAGGCAGCGCACCAACGAAGAATGGCTCTCCCAACTGCGTGCCGAAGGTACACCTGCACAGGCGGAAGCGATTGAAGATTTGCGCCAGTATCTTTTGCGCGCCGTCTTGTACTTCTTTAGCCAAAACCCCGGTGACCTACGCGGCTTGGCGCGTCCCGAAATTGAACAGGTCGCCCAAGACCTCGCGCAAGACGCCCTTCTCACCATTCTGAAAAACCTCGACGAGTTTCGCGGCGAGAGCAAATTCACCACGTGGGCATACCGCTTTGCCATCAATATGTCGTTGGTCGAAGCGCGACGGCAGCGTTGGAAAAATCTTTCGCTCGACCGAATTTTAGAAGACTCCGAGCTTCCCGATTTCCAATTCGAGGACAAAGAGTCTCCTGACCCCGACCGCGCCGCGCAGCAGCAAGAAATTTGGGAAGCCGTGCGTGACGTGATTGAACATGAACTGACCGACCGCCAACGGAAAATACTCACTGCCGTCGTCTTTGATGATGTGCCTGTAGATGTTGTCACCAAAGAATTTCACATGAACCGCAACGCCGTGTACAAAATGGTGCACGATGCCCGCGCGAAATTAAAAAAGCGTTTGGAAGAACGCGGTTTTGACGTGGCTGATATTATGAACTTGTTTGGGAGTACACCCGCCCCGCGCATGGCGTAAGCTTGCACGGCTTGGTAACACATAGTGAAAGGTCAAGATTATGCGTGTGAGCCGCATCCAGCTTGAAAAGTTCATGGTCAAAATCGCGCGCACGCGAGAAGAAGAAGCCAGCTGCGACGACTGCGCGCAACTCTCCGCACAATTGGTCGAAGTCCTATTGCGTGGGGATGCGCCAAACGAAGAATTATTGAGCATTCTGCAGCACCTGGAGCAATGTGTCCCTTGCTCGGAGGAATTTCTGGTTCTCAAGGACTGTGTGCGAATGGAACTGGAACAAAACTGGCCCACACTGGACGAAATGTGGAACAAGTTGGATCAGCGGAGCGCGCCGCCTCCTTAAAACCTGACAGGTCTCGTTGTCGAACGGCAAAACAAGTTCCAATTTATCAAGACCTGACACAGTACATCACAATTTCGCCAAGACCTGACGGGTTTTATGACCACGATTGTCTGTTTTACCGAGAGCGTTCGGAAACCCGTCAGGTCTTTCTACCCAAATCTGTGATGTA